>Ga0156789_1036_pt2 | contig 18696 bp, 23 predicted proteins | sample RifOxyD3_FD_110738 | JGI IMG/M metagenome (GOLD analysis project Ga0156789, IMG submission 110738) | Deltaproteobacteria bacterium RIFOXYD12_FULL_57_12 | reverse complement strand
ATCATCAAATCGCTCCGGCAATCAAGGCAAATAATATCGCCATCTCACTGAGTTGGCGCAACTCAGAAAGTTGAGTTTCTACCTCTTTCCCTTCGTATTCCAGAAACTCGATGGCGTGAGCCGCTTCCTGTTCGGCTGCGTGCCGTACATGGCCCTGATCATCAACACCCTGATGTGCAGCTACATCAGCCGGTACTACGTGGGCAACATCACCCGGAAGGCCCTCAACTCGCTCCTGGTCGGCCGGGCCATGTCCCTGGTGATCAAGGCCTTTCTGCTCTATGTCGTTTACCTGATCCTTTTCCGGGTGAGCACGCCGGCCAATGTCTGGAAGGCGGCGGTGCATTTCGGGTCCAGGGCCGAGAAAATATATTACGGGTACTTGGAGATCAAACCGTACCTGGTGTCGGTGGCCTCGGAGAGCGCCCTGCTCATGGTGGTCGCTGCCGTCGTGCCGTACGGTTCGGTTTATCTCCTGGACCTGTGGCACCGTTACAGGCTGAGGCGCAATGCGCGGGCCATATCCGGCTGATGAAATAAAATCTGAAGGAGACGAAACGATGAATGACGAAACAAACAGCGCCAAGCTTAACCCTGCGAAGCTGGATAAGGCCCTCTACCGTTCAAAAAATGCTGGTGATAATTCCGCCCGATCACCACATCCATCAACGACTACAAATGATTCGGATAGAGGGCCTAAGCCGACCTGGCAGGAGATTCAGGAAAAAAAGATCAACATGGTCAAGGAACGGGGTTCCCGGGTGCTCAAGATCAACTCACCCCTGGGCTCCACCATGTTCAACATCCTGCGCCAGTTCGACATGGCCTACGCCCATTTCAAAGCCCGACTCGGCGAGATGGACGGCATCTCCCACGAGGAGGGGGAAAAACTGATGACCGAGGGCAGGGAGATCGTCGTGGCCTTTTCCGATTACACCGCCAGGCTGAGCAGAAGAATCCGGTTCCGGTACTTCGTGCCAAGGGAGCTGAAGGAATTCATGGCGGAGGAAGAAGCCGCCAATGGAGCCGGTGATTAATTCTTGCAAGAAACATGAAGTTCTGCTAACTGAGCGGAATCCATTCCAATCGACATCAACTATCCAACAACCACAGACACGGAGACAACATGAACAAGGGAGACTTGGTTAACAAGGTGGCAGCGGAAGGCGGCATCAGCAAAACTGATGCGGAAAGGGCCGTGAACGGCGTTCTCGGTGTCATCACCGGCGCCCTGGCCACAGGGGACAAGGTGGCGCTACTCGGCTTCGGCACCTTTGCGGTATCCGAACGGGCCGCCCGCGAGGGCCGCAACCCCCGGACCGGCAAGGCCATCAAGATCCCGGCCCGCAAAGTGGTCAAGTTCAAGGCCGGCAGCAAACTGACCGGGTCGATGAAGTAGGCCATCTTATTCCATTTCTAATTCAGATGACGTATGGCAACTTTGCAAAAATAAGCAAAATCAATATGATAATGGAATAATTATTACACTTTTGATTTAGAATTGGAATTAAACAGAAAGGTTGCTCTAATCCCCGTCCGCCCGGCGTGGTTTAGGCGCGCATCAGTACATCCGGGTCATCCGCCCAGGTGTTCGATTCGGTCGATGGCTTTCAACTTGTGATCATCCAGCAGGTGGGTGTATCGCTGTACCATCTGCATGGTGCTATGGCCGAGGATTTCCGCAAGTGTCCTGAGATCGGCACCGGACATGAGCAGATGGCTGGCGGCGGTATGCCGGAGATCGTGCATATGAAAGTCATCGATTCCGGCCTTCTTGACTGCGTTGTCAAAGGCTCTACGGAAAAATAGGTTCGGCCGCCTTTTGATCGTCGAGGAGATTTTTTCAGGCAGAAAGACAGGCCGGTCTTGCATACACCTCTCGGGCATGATTTCCAGAATAATCTCCACGGCGGCAACGGTTAAGGGTACCCGCCGAGGCTTAGTTTTCGTGATGGTCAGGTCAACTATCCTGGCATCGACGTCAATTTGACTCCAGCGTAGGCCGGCCCCCTCGGAAGGACGCATCCCCGTATGCAGTAATAATTGGACGAAGATATGAAGTTTCGGGTTGCGGCTGGTTTTGCAGACATCCAGTAGATGCCGGGCTTCATCTCTGGTCAAAAAACGTAACCTGCCGTTTGGCTGGGACGGCTTTCTGATACTCGCCACGGGATTCGCAACATCAAGATTCCACTCCGTCCTGGCAATGGGATAAAGATGCGAGAGCAGGGCCAGTTCCTTCTGGATGGTTGATGGTCCTATGTCCTTGAGCCGTTTGTCACGATATGATGCCACCCGGGCCGGCGTGATTTCCCGCAGGGTAACACCTCGAAATCCCTCCAGCAGACGACAGCCGGAAGTTTCTTCTCTAGCCTTGGTGTTGGGCCTTTTCCGGCTTGAAATTTCCAGAAGATACCTGTCCAGCGCCGCTGTAAAACGCAAGTCGCCTAGTGGCGTATCTCCCACGTAGCCACCGGAGCGCAGGGCCTTCTCGGTGTCTTCCGCCCAGCGCTGCGCATCGGAGAGGCGATCAAAGGTCTGGGACACATAGGGATGGCCCTTCAGACGGACCTCCGCCTTGTATGCGATTCCCCTTTTCCTTTTAACCTTGGCGATCCTGGCCATTTTTCCACCTGCAAGTCAGGCGTAATTTCAGGCGTAATTTTCTGCAAAACAATACTGTTTGAGGCTAATTTATGCTAAACACGGCCAAAGATCAAGGGAAAAGAAAAAGGCCGAAACCCCTTGCTGGTTGGAGTTTCAGCCTGTGTTTGCCTGGTGCCCCCGGTAGGAATCGAACCTACGGCCCCAGGATTAGGAATCCTGTGCTCTATCCCCTGAGCTACGAGGGCATTTCCCATGCCGGGATATGATGCAGTGGGTTTTTATCATGACGGTGAGAAAAAAACAAGTTTCAAGATTTTTTTGGACACCTGCGTTCGTGTCTGTCGAGTCCGGCCGGCAAGAGACGCCGCGCCTCGTTTCGGCCGTGTCTTGAGCCTGCATGGATGATTTTATGGAAAATTTGTATTGTGTTTCAGGCGGCAAACACATATTATAAAACCAATATAAAAACACAGCTTGTCAGGTAATTCGGGTGATGGTGCCGTAAGCGCTTTGATGTTTTTTGCTACACTTCTAGCGGGTTACTTGAAGGGGGTCGACCTTGGCGGACCAGAAAGAAGCTTCGGACAAACGGCAGCATCGGCGATTTTCAGTCAAGGAGGGTGGGGTGGCCGCCCTGCGGAGCGGGGAAGCCCATCGGCTCGGTATCATTCTCGATGTGAGCAAGGGAGGGCTGGCCCTCCGCTATATCGATGGCTCCCAGGGGCAGGCCGGTGAGGCCGCGGTTCTGGAAATAATTGTCGGTTCCGACGGCTTCCTGCTGGAGGATGTGCCTGTGCAGGTTGTGGCGGACTTTGAAACGGGCAATGATTTTTCCTTCAGCCTGTTACCGGTGCGGCGCTGCAGTATCGAGTTCGGTGAATTGACCGCTGAACAACGTATCAAACTGGAGCAGTTTATCAACAGTTACGCCACCGAAACCCGCACGGCCTCCGCCCGCTGACAGAGGGCCTGCCCCCGAATTTTCGCGGCACCATAATAAGCCCGCTTGCTACCCTCCCGGCTTTGCCGTGTGCGCGGCGGTGCCAGACCGCGTTGCCTGAACCCGCCCCCAAGTTTCCCGCCTGGCCGGACGTCCCGGCCGTATGTCGCTCAGTATGTTTTCACCGGTCCTCTCGGGTCGGTTTTATCCATTTTGCGACGAAAGCCCGGCTTGCGCAGGCCATGGGCGATCCGATGATCTCCGACCCGATAAAGCCGGCGGCTGATTTTTTTCCGACTTCCTGTTTTTCAAAGAGATGCCCGGACCATCTGGAGGAGGCTGGCCAGATCCATGGCTCCTGGCTGGCGCAAGACTTCTTTTCCCTTATTGAAGACGACGATGGTGGGGATGCTGCGGATGCCGAATCGTGCTGCAAGCTCCTGTTCGGCCTCGGTATTGAGTTTGGCCAGTCGAGCTTTAGGCTCCAGTTGGGCGCAGGCCTGGGCAAAGACCGGAGTCATCATTCGGCAGGGTCCGCACCATGGCGCCCAGAAATCCACCACCAGCGGAATATCGTTGCGGGTGGCCTGCTTGTCGAAATTTGCCATGGTCAGTTCCAGCGGCTGGCCGGTAAACAGCTTTTGCCGGCAGCTCCCGCAGTTGGGACCCTGGTTGAGCCGAGCGTCCGGCACCCGGTTGACGGCGCCGCAGTGTGGGCAGACGATGTGCATATGCAGGGCATCGGTCATGGGCGTTCCTCCGGGCTGAAGAGGCTGGTCGGGCTTCGTCCGGTCATGGCCTGGCGCGATGGTGGCGGCCGTATCCAGCAGGTCGGTGTGTCATGAGGGGCAAAGAACAATCTGTCAAGGACATGATGGCCGGCCGGGTCGAATGTCAGCGTCCTGCCGTTTGTTGTCTTTTACCACGAATGACCCTGGCATGACAAGTTTGGCTTGTCGGCTCGGATGGCTGTTGTCGGATAAAGCTTGCTGGCATATTGCCAGGAAAGGATTGGTGATGCGCAGGTTGCGTCGATTGCTCGTCATTCTCGGGCTGATGGTCTGCGGGCCGGCCGGGGCTTCCGCGGCGGCGGATATGCCTGCCTGCCGCGATTTGGCGGTGATGGCACGGGAGCTTGATGCGGTGGTCGAGATGCTCGACAGGTCCGGAAAGATCAACGAAGGAAGCGCACTGGATCGGAACATGGGGGAGCTGATCGAGGGACTGGCCGTGCTTGCCGAAGCAATGGATGACGAGGATCTCGGTCTGCAGGTCGAGATCATGCGGCAGACCTGGGACGACATGGACTGGAAAAGATTCAAGCCGGCCATTGAGGCCGCAGCCAGAGGGTTTGAACGGATTTACCGCCTGCACTGCAGTTATTAGTACCTTAGAAATAATATGCTGCGCGTTTTTTGCAGAAAATTATTTCGTGAAGGTACTTGTCCCGTTTATCGGGGTTAGGACTTCATCCGTCGTGGTTGCGTTATTTTGTGCCCGGTGATTGGCCGCTGAAGAGGCGGCCGATTCCGGCGAACAGTGCCTTGACACCCTGCCAGATCTTGGGCAGCAGCCAGACCATCAGCAGGATGAAGAGAACCAGTAGGCCGAGGAAGACCAGTGGGTAGTGCAGGGCAGTCCACAGGCCGCCGATCACCACCGCGTCCTCGGTGAGCGAGGCGAGCCAGTTGGAAAAAGGTTCCGGCGAGGCGTTGATCAGCACCCGGGTGCCGGCCTTGGTGGCATGGGTGCCGGCCGCCAGGCCTCCGCCCAGGATGCCGGCGGTTATTGCCACGGCCGGGGTGACATCACCAACGGCCCCGGCCGCCAGCAGGGCGCCGGCTGGGATCCGGATAAAGGTGTGGATCGTATCCCAGCCGGTGTCAACCCCCGGTATCTTGTCGGTGCAGAATTCCACCAAATACATGATGCCGGCCGCGGTGATCACCATCGGGTTCATCAGTACCTGCAGGTGTTCAGGCAATACGATGTTGTTGGTGACGCCCAGGATGCCCAGAACCAGGATGGCGGCATAGAGGTTGATGCCGCTGGCCCAGGCCACGCCCATGGTTAAGGCGATGGCGCCGGTCAATTGGGTGAAGTGATCCATATATTCTCCTGCATGTTGATGGATTCGTAAAAACATTATGCTCGCGCCGAGACACAGAGACGCAGATTGAAAAATATCTTTTTATTATAGCTTGTTATCTCTGCGAGCCCTTCGCCTCTGCGGGTGACAATAACTTTTTGTGACGCCATCAATGTTAATCACTGCAGCCGCAGTTGTCGTCTTCATCCTGGCATTGCTGGCAGACCCACTTTTCCCAGGAAGGCTTCCAGATGAGTTGCGCGGCCGGGCAGGACGCGCCGCAGGCCTCGCAGAGGTCGGGGGCCGGGGCGTGCCGGTTGTCTTTCTGTTCCGATTGGTTGCCGGTCGGGGACAATATACTCTCTCCGCTTATTCCTGGTTGTCCTGGTCAGAGCCGGGGTCAAAGTGTTTTCGCCCGGCGATGGCTGAAAGTTCCGGCATCGTCGTGCCGCCCGCTTCGTTCACCACCCGGCGAACGTCGGCCAGGCATCAGCGCCCGCTTGGATTTTTTTCATGGCATTCGCAGCGGCCCGCCTTTTTGTCTGCCACTATCCTGGCCATGATCAGGGAGCGGCCATGGCGGCGCACCTCGTTTGCTATTGCATCTTCAGTGTAGCCAAAACAGTGGCAGACGGTCTTCTCGGGCATGTTTTTTTCCGCTCACCGGTTGTCGCCGTCCAGCAGGTTACCGAGTCCGCCCAGGATCGAGCCTTCGTCCTTGGAGCGGCCACCGGCCTGGGGTGCGTGGGCCAGCACCCTTTCTGCCAGGCGGGAGAAGGGCAGGGTCTGCAAATAGACGGTGCCGGTACCCCGAAGGGTGGCAAGAAACAGGCCCTCGCCGCCGAAGAACATTGATTTCAGGCCGCCAGCCCGCTCGATGTCATAGTCGATGCCGGCCGAAAACCCGACGATACAGCCGGTGTCGACCCTCAACCGTCCGTTGTTGAGTTTTTTTTCAATGACCGTGCCACCGGCGTGCACAAAGGCCATACCGTCGCCGCGCAGCCGTTGCAGGATGAAGCCCTCGCCGCCGAAAAAGCCGACGCCGAAACGCTTGACAAAGGCAATGCTGATCTGAGTGCCGAGGGCGGCGCACAGGAAGGCGTCTTTCTGGCAGATGAGCTCGCCGCCGATCTTGGTCAGGTCAATGGGCATGACCCGGCCGGGATAGGGCGCGGCAAAGGCCACCCGTCGCTTCGCACTGCCGTGATTGGTGAAATGGGTCATGAAGATTGATTCGCCGGTGAGCGACCGCTTGGCTGCTCCAAGCACCTTGCCGAAGAGACCCTGGTCCGACTCGGAGCCGTCGCCCATTTTTGCCTCGAACTCGATGCCGTCCTCCATCCAGTTCATGGCCCCGGCCTCGGCCACCACGGTCTCGCCCGGATCGAGCTCCACCTCAACCACCTGCATGTCATTGCCGAATATCTCATAGTCCACCGCGTGGCTCTTCATGTTGTCTATCCTCCTTGTTTCGAAGTGTTTTTTTGTGGGCCGTCGAACCGTAGCCATTATAGCGTTTTGCCGCCAAGGGATCAATTGGTATGGGGATGTGTCGGCAGTCGGCTGCCGTTGCCATTCACGGAAGTCCGGATCAGAGCACAACGGGCGTGGCCGCCGGGTCGAAGGGATTGGTGCGCAGGGCCAGGGAAAAGAGATAGGGATAGTGGAATTTTAGATACTTCATGTAGGCGATCCACTGCTGGACTAAAGAGGAATAGGCCCGGTGCATGTCGCCGGTCAGGTGCTGGAGGTCGGTTGCGGGCAGATCGATGAAATCGGGCCGGCAGGTGAGTTCCTCGGTGAGGTGAAAGACCGCCTGCAGGTGTTCGGTAAAGGACTCCTGCTCCAGGAGGATCGGATGCTCCAGCAGATCGACTAAAGTATTTCGGCGGGACACCAGCAAAGCGCGCAGTTCCGGCAGGTTCACCCGGTTGATTTCGGGGCGGCATCTGTAGGCGGCGGTTCGGGAGAAGACCTTCTGGAACTCCCGGTCGCTCCAGTTGTTTTCAACCATCAGGTCCTGCCGCATGGTTTCGATATCCGGATCGGCAGCCGCGAAGATGGCCAGAAGCCGTGTGCCCAGTTCACTGAAGTAGACGCCGATGATGATGTGCAGTTTTTTCTCGCGGCTCCTGCTTTCCCGGCGGCTTAGCATGATCTCGGTGGCATTGGCCACCACGCCCAGGAAGGTGCCGGTACCCAAGACAATCAGCAGGATGGCGAGCAGCTTGCCGGTTGGCGTCACCGGATGGATGTCGCCGTAGCCGACCGTGGCCATGGTAACGATGTTGAAATAGAAGGCGTCGCCCAGGCTCAGGCCCTCGACAAGCATGAAACCACCGGTGCCCAGCAGCATGGTCACCAGAAAGATGGCCAGGGATATCCGCAGTCGAAAGGTGGTTTGTTCCATGTCCGGTCTCGTTGCTGTTCGCTGACCTTTGCGGTTTTAATTCGAATGGTTTCCGGAATGTCATCCTGTTTGAAACTTGGCCTGAGGGACTCAGAAATCGGCCCGGTTACGGCCCGCTTTTTTTGCTCGGTATAAAGCCTGGTCCGCCCGTTCCACTACCGTGGACCATTTCTGGTCGTTGCAATCCCGGTCAAAGACCGCCACCCCGCAACTGATTGTTACTCTGCCGAATGGCGAGTTTTTATGCTCGATGTCGAGGGCCGCGATGGCGCGGTGGATGCGGTTGGCCGCCGTCATGGTCGTCTCCAGATGCTGATCCGGCAGGATGACGACGATTTCCTCGCCGCCGTATCGAAAAACCTCGTCCGATGTCCGGGCTGACTCCTTGATGGCGCCGGCGACTTTCTGCAGAATGTGATCGCCGCGGATGTGGCCGTATGTGTCGTTGTATGCCTTGAAAAAATCGATGTCGCACATGATAACGCCGTAGGAATGTCTGTACCGGCAGGAGCGATCATGGGATTTCTCGATCACCTCGTGAAAGCTACGACGGTTGCCGATTCCCAGCAGGGGGTCGATGCGAACCAGTTCCTCCAGCCTCTTGTTCAGCGTTATCAGGTTTTCGTTGGCGGCGCGCAGGGTTGCCTCGAGTTTCAGGACTCGTTCGCCGGCCCGCACCCGGCTTTCCAGTTCCTCAAGGACAAAGGGTTTGGTCAGATAGTCGTCGGCGCCGGCGTTGAAGCCCTCGATTACGTCTTCAGTCCCGTCCCTGGCGGTCACCAGGATGAAGTAGACATAGCCGTCGCCCTCCTGCCTCCGGAGGGCGCGGCAGAGATGCGGGCCGTCCATGCCCGGCATCAGCCAGTCGGCAATGACAAAGGAAATTTTTTCCTTTTCGACAATCTCCCGGGCAGTCAGGCCATCTTCCGCGGTCCACACCTCATAGCCCATCTGTGACAGGGCAGTCTCCAGAAACTGCCGCGGAGCCGGATCATCTTCCGCAATGAGTATTTTCATGTGGTCATTTTCCAGGGTCGGGGAATCGGTGTAAATCTCAGGTCGCTGAGCATGACTATTACAGGAGCCGCACGTTGTTGGCAAGAGGCGGCTAAAAAAAATGAGTCCGCCACAGGGAGATTACGGCGACAACACATGAGAAAATGAGCGGTGAAGTTGTGCCGAACACGCTGCGGTCGACTTGGTTTATTCCCATACCCGGCAGGCCAGTCCCTTCAGATAGCCACCTTCCGGGAAGTGCAGGGCGGACGGGTGATCCGGGCCTTGGGTCAGCCAGCGGACGATCTGGGCGTCGCGGCCGGCATCCAAAGCCGCGCCGGCCACGATTTTCTGGAAGAGATCACGGTCCAGCAGGCCGGAGCAGGAAAAGGTGAAGAGGATGCCGCCGGGTCGCAGCAGCTTGAAGGCGAGCAGGTTGATATCCTTGTAACCGCGGCTGGCCCGTTCCAGTTGATGTCGGGATTCGGCGAACTTGGGCGGGTCGAGGATGATCAGATCAAACTGGCGGCCGGCGTCACGGTATTGGCGAAGCACGACAAAGACATCGCCTTCGACATTGTCGATTCTGGCATGATCAATGCCGTTTAATTCGAGATTGCGGCGGCAGAGGTCTAATGCGGCCGCCGAGGTCTCGATGTTGGTGATCTCGGCGGCGCCGGCCATGGCGCATGCCACGGCAAAGCCACCGGTATAGGCAAAGCAGTTCAGTACCGCGTTGCCGGTCGCATATTCGGAGGCCATGGCGCGGTTTGGTCGCTGATCCAGGTAGAAGCCGGTTTTGTGGCCGGTTTTGATGTCGACCAGAAATCGGCAACGGCCTTCCGTTATTTCGATAAGATCATCCGGTTCCCGGCCGGCCAAGATACCAACCCGCGCCGGCAGCCCCTCCTTGTCGCGGACCCTGGCGTCGGACCGCTCGTAGATGGAAAAGGCGGGCAACAGTTCGCGCAGGCCGCGGACAATGGCTTCGCGCCAGTATTCCGGCCCGGTCGCCTGGATCTGACAGACCAGGAAATCGGCGTAGCGGTCGACAATCAGGCCCGGCAGGCCGTCCGCCTCGGCGTTCACCAGGCGGCAGCCGGCCAGCGGCCCGTCCGTGTTCATCTGGGCCTGACGCGCGGTTAGGGCCCGGGCGAGTCGAGACCGGAAGAAGGCGTCGTCGATTGCCTCGTCCGGCGCAAAAGTCCAGAGCCGCACGGCAATCTGTGAGCGGGGCGAATAGGCGCCGCGACCGCACCAGGTACCGTTGGCGCTTAGGATCTCCACGGTTTCTCCCGGCTGCGGCTGGCCACGCACCTCGGCAACCGCGCCTGAAAAAATCCAGGGATGGCGGCGGAGTAGGTTTTTTTCACGCTTCGGCTTGAGGATGATTGATTTCATAGCATATTCCCGGGGTGATGGCGGCGGCTGATTAGGCTAGTGAAGAAGAGGCGACACGTCTGCGAAGGCGTCAACCCTTGCCCTCAAGGATATCTTTCAGGGTGCGCAATGTGGCGTTGATCTGTCGGCTCAGCAGAATGCCGATCACTGCCCCGGCCATGGAAAAATAACCACTGGGCTCTGCCATCCCGAACGCGGTGACTTCCACAAAACCGTCAACTTCCTGAAACAGGAAGCCGCCCCTGATGGGAAACGGTCCGGAAACGGACTGGTAGGCGTAGCGGCGGAAAGGTTCAAATTCGGTGATCACGCCCGTAGTCTCGATCCGCTGGCCCATTGTCTGAAAGGTATAGAGGTAGGTGGAGCCGGCAGCCATCGGTCCCGGTGAGGTGATCTTAGCCTCAACGGCAAATGGCTGCCAGATGTGGAAGTTGTCGGGGTTGGCAACAAAGTTGAAGACTTGGGTGAGCGGTTTTTTTATCAGAATGCTGGCCGATTTTCCGATGGCTGCCATCCGGTATTCCTCCTGAATTCCGCAGCCGCGCCAGACCCGTCTGTTCCGGGTGCGCGCGGCTACATTGTGTGCCCGACCTTTTTCGCCATGGCCGATGAGGCGAGCGGGTTTTAGCTTATTTGTTGGTCTCGTAAAAAGTCATTGCATTCCGCAGAGGCGCAGGGTTCGCAGAGGTGAAGCATTAAAACAATACATATACTTCTGCGTCTCAGCGCTTCAGCACGACTATGGCTTTGGTTTATTTGAAAACGTCGGCGAGATCGCCGGACTGTTTTTCTGCAGCCCTGACCAAGGTGTGCAAGAATGATGATTTTATTGAGCTGCAGGCCATTGCCGCCTTGAAGGGCGGTGATTTCTCCAGGAAATGGAGGACCCTCCCCAGGGCCCGGTGGCTGAGTTTTTCCGGGTCGTCAAAGAGCAGATCGGCCAGCTGGCCGCGCTCGATGGCCATTGCCACTCTCTGGTCGAAAATTGTTTCCGGCACCAACACCCGCTGCGGCCGGGATCGCATGGTGGCGCTGCCGGTTTTGCAGACCGTGCTGCAGACCCCGCAGCCCAGACAGGTGTGCTCATCGCGGATTGCTAGTCCTTTCCCGTTGTGTTCCCCGGGCCGGCCGGCAATTCTGATCGCATCCAGCGGGCAGACCCGGGCGCACTCGCCGCAGCCCTTGCACGTGGCTGGGTTCACCTCCATGATCCAGTTTGAGGTGACCACACCCTTGCCGGAGGTATAGATTCTCATCCCCCGGAGCATGTGGCAGCAGCAGCCGCAGCAGTTGCAGATGAAGCTCACTTTGCGTTGCACATTATCGCCCAGCTGTACAAGGTTGGCCTCCTTGCATCTGGCAAGGATGTCCATGGCCTCTTTTGTGGTAATTGCCCGGCCATGGCCGTTTCGGTGCAGACTCTCCGCCGCATAATTGAAGGAAAGACACACCTCCGTCGGTTTGTCACAGCCCTTGCCGTGATGCTGGGCCGTGTGCAGGCACTGACAGATCGAAACCGATATCGCCGTTGCCGAGGAGATGATGTGGGTGGCCCGTTCCCAGTCAAGGACCTCGGTAGTGTTTTCCGGGATGGTCTCCTCCCTGACATAGGCTCTGGCAAGCTGCGTCTGCCCTTGCCAGACCGAGTGGGCTAAAGCGCCGTTGTTCTCGGTGAAATACTGCTCGAAAAGGTGGGCCAGTTCCTGCATGGGCAGATCCGGCCGGGTGCGCATGAAGACCAGCTCGAAAAATCCGATCACGACCGGCGGCAGGGTAACATAACGGCGGCCGTTGTATTCAAGGTCAAACACTACCCCGCGCTGGGCCATTTCTGTCAGCCTGTCGTTCAGTTCAGCCAGGGGAATTCCGAGATTGTCGGTTAACGCCTCCACCGGGGTGAGGTTGTGGGGAAGTCGGCTGGCTAGCCGCGCGTCTTCTGGCGAGAACAGGAGCCGGAGAATTTTCATCAGGGTCGGCGAAGCGGGATTCCCCTGAATTTTCTGGCAGATCCGTTCCTGCAGAAAGTGATACTCCTGATCCGCATCCGTGGTGTGTCCCATTTCTCAAAACCTCTATTGCAAAGCTGTGGCTGCCTGCCGTGTACGCGTGTTGTTTTTGTTCATACCTTTCCTTTGCAAGCCTTGTCAAGATTGCATTCTATTCCCGCACCGGCCCGGTTCGAGGTTCGGCCCGGTGGGTCGCCTGTCATGTGGCAAAGACGGTTGTTATATTTCCGGGGAGGGCTGGAGGCTGTGGCTCTGGGCGGACCTGGCGCAAGAGGCGCTGGATCAGGTTGTAGTGGGGCACTGCTTCAGAAGCGCAATGAATTGATTCGGGGTGTGGATACGGCGAAAAAAAATGGCCAGGGTGTCTGCCCTGGCCATAGTTTGTATTGCGGAGAAAAGTGTGTTTGATGCGATCCTGCTCAGCGCACGAAGTAGGAGATAAGTAAAGAGACCGCGCCCCAGATTCCGGCGATGGTCGCGGTTGCCATCAGGGCACCGAAGCAGATTTCGGTTCTGGTTGCATCAGTTTTTTGTGTTTTGGTTGCTTCGATCGTGGAGACTTCCGTGTTGGCGATGTTCACTGTGTTCGTCATGGCTTTACCCTCCCGGTGTATCTTTTATATTTGTGTTGGTTGTGTTTGGTTCCGTTATGTTCTTTTGATTTGTATCTTGCATTATCGATGCCAGAAATTTGTTTTGTAGGTAATTCTGTTGAATATTGGCGAAATCAGTGGGTTTGCAGACGATTCGCTGTTGTTAACATGCTGAAACAATGGAATGAATAGTTGCGGCTGCCGGCCGCGGCAAAAGTTGCTGCCCGGGCTTGCGGGGTAAGAAGATTTTTCAGGGAGAGGTGTTGCGCCTGTGTCGCATGCGACAGGTTTGTCGCGCCGCTTCTGTTGCATGCGACAGAAGCGGCTTGGTCGTTTGATGGGATCAGGTGAGCTTGTGATGAAGGCAAAGGGGGCGCCAGCAGGAGCATTCTTGGGAGATGCTGGTCTATGTCGTCGCCATGGTGTGTAGTGCCGGACCGTCTCTGTGGCGTGTTTTTATCCGGTAAACGCAAAAAACCGACAGGCTGTTGCCTGCCGGGTTTTTGTGTGTCGGGCGGATGCGGTTATCAGGAGGCGGCTTCAGTCGCCTCGGAAGTTTTGTTGAGGTTTGAGTAGAATACCGGGAAGCCGACCAGGAACATGACAGCGATAATGTATTCAACCCCTTTGATGTGGGTGTAGAAATCGACAAATGTATGGAATTCCTTCATCAGGCCGACCGCAACCAGATACTGTCTGACCAGTTCTGATACCTGCCAGTTGACCTGGGCCAACCCGCCGAGCACTGCCGCGACGGACCAGAGGCTGATGATCGAACCCATGAAGATGGTGGCATGCCGGAATGCGCGGTTATTCTTTTTCATTGTGTTCCTCCGTGGTTTTTTGATTTGTTCGGTTATCCTGGTTTGTGAAACTTGTTGCCGGCTGGTTGCCAGCAAGAGCTGTATGGTTGTCTAGTCTTATTGCACAAAGAGAGAGATCAGAAAGGAAGCCGCGCCCCATATTCCTGCGATGGTGGCGGTTGCCATCAAGGCGCCCAGGCATATTTCCGCTTTGGTTGCTTCGGCCTTTTTCGTGTTCACAATCGCATCGACCTGATCTCTGGTGGCATTCATCGTGTTCGTCATGGCGGTGTCTCCCCTTTTTTGGTTTTATGTTTTTTGTAGTATCAACTGTGTGTTCTTGAAGAGTTGTTTGTTTGATTTGCTTCTTTGCATTAAGAATGCCAGAAGCATTTTTGAGATAATTTTTTTCGCGGCAAGGAATCCCCTATTAAAGATACAGTGTGTCGGGAGCTGATTAAGACGCAACGGTCCTCACATGTTTAACTTATTGAAACAAAACGAAAATAACAAAAAAAATAAGATTTTGGGCCGGCGGCGTGATATCATTTCCCGGCAGACTGGCGGGGCGGCGCCAAAATACGTTGCGCTGGTGTCGCATGCAACACTGGTGTTGCTGCAAAGCTGTTGCATGCGACAGGTTTGAGCGGTCGAAATTGGCAGCAATGCGATGAAAGATTGACAGGAAACAGCAGGATGAATCGGGTCGGTTGCGTCGTGCCTGATCTCTATCCCGCCTGTTCGGCCGATCCGAAAAAAGGAAGAAACATACCAGGTTTGATCGCCGCACCTTTTCCATTGCCCCGGTGCCGGCTCTGTGCTAAAGAAATCCAACCACCTGTTATCGACGTTTGTTTCCCGGCCGGAGTTCTTGGCAGATATGGGGCGGGCCAGCTTTTTCTCACCGGGCCTTGACCGCGCCGCCATCACCACAACGAGCCTGTGCATGACCTGATGTGCCCTGCTCCTCACCAGAAACACGACCCGTTGGAGGTGTGTTGTCATGATAAATCGCGCCGCTTTAATTCTGAAGGCAAAAAAGCCGTTTGTGCAGTGGATCAACGAGTCGGACCCATATGATAAATCCTTCCGCACCAGCCTGGCCGAGGTCAACGAAGACAGAACCGTGTACCTGATTGATGATCTGGAGGCAGAAAATCTGGAAGAATGGGTCGCGCTCAATTGTGCGAACCTGTTTGAAAGTGAGCTTGAGGATTGGTACACGGACGAATCGCTCTGGCCGCAGAACAGGGATCTGAAGTTATTCAAAAACCTGATTAACGCTAATCAGGTTCAAAAATGGTTCGCGATCGAATGCCATACGGTGCTCATTGATGCCGGCACCGGGCCGAGTTCTGATGACGAGGCGTGAGATGGCGGCTGGGTAGGGCTTTGCCATTCTCTGGTGTTGACATGGGGGTTGTCTCGTATGCGCCGCCGCCCGAGCACTCCGAGGCATGAGTCGGCGATTCGAAATCTCGATCCCGGTCGTACAGGACACCAGCGTATACTCCGCAAACCGCCCTTCTGCCTTGCCTCTGGCCAGTTTCACCGGCTGCATGCAATCTCAACCGGTTTTCAGGGTGGAGACGGACAACTTCCACCCCTGAAAAGTCCTGGGAATCTATCGGGCAACTCAGGTTACTGGTCATTAGTCACGAGCCTGGCCTGAAAGAATATCTGGCTATCAAGCCTGAACCTTGACTACAAGACGATGCGAATTCTCCTGAAGGGCCATAATAACCAATGTTGAGTACCGCAGTCTCCCTTGTGGGTTATCCGGGGCGGGAAGGTTATTCCCGGCCGATAATCCCCATGATCCCGGTAAGCGAATCGAACTCGTTCTGATCAAAACCGTGCGCGGCCAGATCGAGGCCGAACTCATCTTCGAGAAACACGACGATCCTCAGGACGGCCTGGGAATCCAGCAGACCGCTCAACACCAGCGAATCGTCATCTTCGAAATCAGGCCCTTCCCCGTACTCCGCCAGCAATGCTTGCAGAAATTCTCTCAGTCTTACCTTGGTGTCCATGGCAGGCTCAGCTCAGGTTGATATTGAAAAGTCTCAATAAAAATAAAAAATTGTACTTTATGGTCAGGCTGCGGTCCGGGTCGTCGAAGATGGACAGGAGGCAGTAGAAGCCGACAATATACCCGGGATTTACAACGTTCTTCCAGAACCAGGAGAGATTCCGGGCACTCTTTTTTTCAAAGAGCTGGGAGATGCCGATGGCCGTGCCCAGAACCAGGCCGTAGAACAGGTAAACCTGGAAAGAGAGGACAGCCGGCCACAAGCCTAGTTCGACGATATATTCCAGGTCGCGGAGAAAATGGTAGAGAATGTTGCCGAAGCAGGCCGCCGCCATGGTGGCGAAGAAGAGTCGCAGTTTTGGCCGTTTTTTGAAGTGCCGGAGAAAGGCCGGATAAAAAAAAATCTCCACCAGCAGTTCCTTGAAATAGTAATAGTACCGGTTCCAGAAATCGGCGATGCTGGTGGCCTGCAGCGGCCGGCAGGTATTGCGCAGGGCATTGTAGCCGGCCATCCGGCAGCAGGCGATGATGCCGTGTCCCCAAATGGACAGACCGAGAAGGTTTAGAAAGAAATTGGTTACCAGGGCCAGCCAGTTGGCATGCCAGGGATACTGCGTGCCGGCAATGTCATGCAACACGGCGGTAAACGAGGGAATGTCCAGGGAAAAGGAGATGCCCCACAGGGCATCCCCACTGCCGTGCAGGATCTGGCGGAGCACCCTTTCAACCAGGCCGAGGAGCAGAGCCCAGTACAGCAGCTTGATCCCTTTGAGTTGGCAGCGGGCCAGTTGTTCCGGGTCCTTGGCAACGATCCGGCGCAGATATGCCGCACCCTTGGGAAACGGGGTGTTGGAGCCGCCCCAGAAGGGGACGAAATGGCCGACCTGAAGGGCCAGGGGCGAGGTGTCCCGGGCCTGGCGGTCCAGCAGGGCATAGTTGAAATACCACAGATATTTACCGAGCACCACCAGAAAGGTCCACAGGTACAGGGCCGGAAGGCCGGACAACGGCGCCTCGGCGGCAACCACGATCAGCAAGACATAAAAGACAAGCAGGGTCCGGACCGGCCGCCGACCGTACCAGCGGTCCGGGTTTTCCCGCACCGCCTGATAGCAGAGAGCGAAAATGGCCAGGGCCACGGCAATGACCAGGGGTTTAAGCAGAGGGCCTGGAACGTAGTCCGGCGGCATAATCGACCGCAGCATAGAAAGGGGGGGCCAGTCGGCCAGGGCGAGACTGCCCAGGGTGGCCACGACTAGCAGGACGGGCCGGTATTGCGGCAGCAGGGTTAGAACGGCCAGGAAGACCGATACCGGCAACCAGTTGGCAGTGTGAAAATAAAGCCCGACGCTGAACACCGCCAGCAGCAGGACCCGGCCCGGCAGCCCCTGGCTGAAGGCGACAAGCCACGGGTAGGTCTCCAGAGGCGGGATCAGCCGAAAACCGGTGCGTTCAGCCATGCGGGTCGCACTCCGCAGCCAGCAGGTCGGCAAGGGCTTTGCGGTCCACCTTGCCGTTCAGATTCAGCGGCATTTTCTCCAGGTGCACGATTCGCCGGGGAACCATGTAGGCCTGGAGCCGGTGCCGGAGAATTTCCTTGATCCGGCGCTGGTCCGGCTTCTCCCCGGTGACAAAGGCGACCAGTCCCTGGGCTGTCCCATATTTCACCGGCCAGCCGATCACCGCCACCGAGTCTCTCTGACACACAGCCCGAAGATGAAATTCCACATCCTCCAGTTCCAGCCGCTGGCCCATAACCTTGACCTGGTTGTCGACTCGGCCCAGATAGTGGAAAATTCCGTCGGCATCCCGGTAGGACAGGTCGCCGGTGAGGTACCAGGTGGAAGCACCGAGTTCGGGATGCTTCAGGCAGGGATATCGCCTGGCGGTAAGCTCCGGGTTATCCAGGTAGCCGGCCGACACCTGGGGTCCGGAGACTGCCAGCTCGCCGACCTCGCCCGATTTGAGAAAGTTGCCCGCAACATCGACGATCTCGGCACACATCCCTTCGTAAGGCTGGCCGATGGCCACCACCCCACGGCCCGGGGTGATCCGCAAAGGGGAGATATAGGGCTGCCACAGGCAGTCCACCGTAGCCTCGGTGGGTCCGTAGAGGTTGTCGATCCGGCTATGCGGCGCCGCCTCCTGCCAGGCATCGGCCAGTTCCCGGGGCAGCGGTTCTCCGGCAAAAAGCGACAGGCGCAGAGAAGGGAATATTCCCGGCCGAAGGAGCTTCATCTCTTTAAGAAAGGAAATCACCGAAGGCACGGCAAACCAGACGGTCAGACCCTGCTGCCGGATAAATTCGGCCGGGGCCATGACCATGTTTTCCGGCACCACATAAACCCCGGCCCCGTACCCCCAGGCCATGAACAGGTCAAAGACGATATGGTCGAAGGTCAGTTCGGACTGTTGGGAGAGTCGGTCTTCCGGCCCCAGACAATAGCGTTCCTGGGAGACCCGGAGAAAATGAGCCACATTGGCGTTGGTCACCATGACCCCTTTGGGCTCGCCGGTGGTGCCGGAGGTGAAAAGGATATAGGCGTTCTTCTCCGCCGCCGCCCGGACCGGCGGAACGGACATCGCCTGGGTCGCAATGGTCCGGCGACCCACCAGGGCCATCCCGGCTCCGGTCTCTTCCTCCAGGGCGGGGGCCAGAAGCAGCGCCGGACAGGCATTCAGCACCCTTGGGGTCAGAACCCCGGCCCCGGAACGATCGAGGACCACAGCGTCAAGTCTTGACCGACGGATTATCGAAAGAAGTCGTTCCTCCGGGTATTTCGGATTCAGGGGAACAAAAGTGGCCCCGGCCCAGG
>Ga0156789_1114_pt4 | contig 19239 bp, 15 predicted proteins | sample RifOxyD3_FD_110738 | JGI IMG/M metagenome (GOLD analysis project Ga0156789, IMG submission 110738) | Deltaproteobacteria bacterium RIFOXYD12_FULL_57_12 | reverse complement strand
GCGGAGAGGGAGTAGACAAAACAGTTGGATTCCGGTACCGTAGCAAAATCTTGCCCCCGCGGCAACTAAAGCCGACGCATCAGCGCTTGCGGCTGATTTTTTATGGAAATACAGTTTGTTACTACTCAAATGCTTGCGGCGATAAACTCCCGAGGTCAGGAGGTCTGTACATTAGTATTTTCCGAGTCCCTAAGAGGTGAGCCATCCGGATTCTCCTGCCGCCGATCATGCCTCTCAGTTCAAACTCCACGCCAAACGTCGAGGATGTCCCATCCTTGTACCCTCGGGGTATTACGCAAATGTTATCCCACCATCAACAATAAATGTCTGACCTGTTATCCAGTTAGCCTTCTCTGTTGTAAGAAAATAGCAGAGACCGGAGAGATCATTGGGGGCACCCATTCTCGACAAAGGAGATCGTTTAACGATCTCATCTTTCACCTTTTCATAGTTGGGGAATTTTCGAAATGCATCGGTATCGATAGGACCACCGGAAACGGCATTCACTCTAATCTTCTTTTCGCCAAGTTCATGGGCTGCATATTTGACAATTGTCTCAACAGCAGCTTTTGAATTTCCATGCCCAGTGTAGTTTGGAGTATAAAAAAGATTTCCCGTAGAGGAGAGAGAGATAATTGCACCACCGCCAACCTTCTCCATTCTCTTTGCCGCCTCTTGCGCTCCAACCACGAAAGAGAGAACCGTAGCGGTATAGATATTCATAAGCCCTTTTGATTTAAGTCTCATAAATGAGGCGAAACCGCCAACAACAGAGCGACCAGAGATCATTGCATTTGAGATGAAGTAATCAATCCTCTCAAAATCTTTATCAATCTCTTTGAATAGATCTTTGTAGCTATCTGGTTCAAGAATATCGAGATGGTAAGCTTTCAATTTTACCCCATATCTCTCCGACAATTCAGCTATCATATCCTCTGCAATTTGAACATTACTATGGTATGTAAATGCTATATCTACGCCATTACTGGCAAACTCTTCAACAATTGCTCTGCCAATTCCTCTTGTGCCGCCACTAACAACTAATGTCTTGCTCACTATTTTTATACCTCATCCTTCGCAAGAGTTTTCTAATGCAGCAGCAGAAAATAATGATTACAAAAAAAATAGCTTAGGGACTCGGAAAATACTAATTTACCATCACGCATCCCGTCTTAGGGCCACCTTTGGCCGCGCCTCAATCGCAAAATCCTCGTCGTAGCGCTGCTACGCCTACGGTTTTGCTCAATCGGCCCAGCCAAATCTGACCCCAATCCGGGCGCGATCCAGGTATATTAGTATTTTCCGAGTCCCTTAGACAACCGTCAGCAGTATCCAGCCAACAGAGAACCTGCCACTTTCAGGAATAAAACATAATATCCTGTCTCCTATTTGCAGCCTGCCGGAAGAAAACAGCTCTTCCAGCATGATATAGAAAGAGGCAGAGCCTGTGTTGCCCTTGTTCGCCAGGTTGGTAAACCAGCGATCCTCAGGTATTGAAAAGCCTATTGCCTGCAGTTGCTGGAGGAGCGGTTCCCTGAAGTATTGCGAGGAATAATGCGGTAAAAACCAATTAATATCACCGGATTTCAGGCCATGTTTTGCCGCAACCGCAGGCAGGCTTTTTCCAACCAGAGTCTGGATCACCTCCCGATTCAGCAACCGGGCATCCTGTTTGACAGTAAAAACACCGTGGCGGGTGACATCGCCTTCCACAACATACTCCCGCCAGCCCTTCAGGCTGCCGTCTTTCTGTTTCACGGCACCAGCATACATGCAGGTCTCCATGCAATGGGCATGCGAGATGATCTCTATCCAGTCAATCCTGAGGGAGTGGCTGTCTGACGCTGGTTTTTTTTCGATCAATACCGCTCCGGCGCCATCGGAAAGCATCCAACGCAAGAATTCCGCCTCAAAGGAAAAGGCCGCATGATGTTTCCTGTTTTCCGGCTGATCAACCGCACCAGGCATAGCCTGAAAAAACGCCGTTCGCATAAAGGTGGAGGCCAGCTCAGACCCGGTTGCAACCGCCATGTCACTCAAGCCAAGGGCAACCGACATGGCGCCGTATTTCAATGCCGTGACGCCGGAAAGACAGATCCCTGCGGTACTGACGACCTCACATGGCCCAAACCCCAATTCACCATGTACCATGGAGGCATGTCCCGGCATAAGCTGATCTGGCGATGAAGTGCCGCAGCAGAGGCATCCAATGGAGTGACTGGCCAGATCCCTGCCGGCTGATAAAAGACGTACCGCCTCAGCCGCCAACTCTGCGTTGCTATGCGTTATAGCGCCTGTTTCCGGGTCAATGGCATAGTGCCTGCTCTCAATGCCGTTATTGGCAAGAATTATCTGTCTGGTCCTGGCGGCAATCCGGTCCACCTTCCCCAGATACCTTTCCAGATCATTGTTGCTCACCGGTTGGCCTGGAAGATAGGCCGAAGCTGCTGTTATAAAAACATTCATTGTCTACAACCTGGCGTTTTGGTGACTGTTGGCAAGGAGCGCTGCATAACGGCTATAGAACCGCTCTTCGTCAAGCTTTGTTGTGGTGACTGCATTAGTCAAGGTGTAATAATCAAGGTTATGGTTGATGATCCGATGCCGCTCTTGCCTGTACAGGGGAGTCCCCGGTAGGGGAGTCATGACGGTGATCATCGGCAGGTCGATCCGCCTTGTAGTAAGATAGGTGCCCAAGCGGTCAAAGTCATCCTCGTCATAGTCAGGGGAGACGATAAAATCGCCCACAATGGTAATGCCGATATCGTTGAGGATGGAAATGGCCTCTGCATTCATGCATGCCTTGTTGGCCTTATTCATGGCCGACAGGCTGGCATCATCAAGCTCTTCAAATCCGATAATCACGGCGCGCAGCCCTGCCTCTTTCCATTCCCGCAGCATTTCCGGGTGACGGACAACCGTATCCGAGCGGATATCGGCCAGATACTGCTTGTTGAATCCCGACGCAAGCAGGGCACGCCCCAGGGCTATCGCCCGCTTGGCATCGCCAAAGGTGTTGGCATCCACCAGCCTGATGACCGGGCTATCGACCAGCAACCCGATATCCCGGATGACCGTCGCAATGGATTTTGTCAGGTAGCTCCCGCCGGTCTGGCCTTGAATCGAGCAGAATAAACACCGGTGCGGGCAACCGTATGCCGAGGCGACAAACCCCAGAGTAATCCCCAGTTTTTCGAGAATATAGTGTGAACGGTAGCGGCTTATCAGATCATAATTGGGGGGCCGTTCCATGACCAGATCATCAACAGTGTTACGCAGGGGCGGTCGCTCAAGTTGCCTGCCTGGTCGTGTCCGAATCACCCCGGGCAGATCACTGGTATCAGTGTCGCTCTCCAAGGCGCGAACAAGATCGGCAAAGACCTTTTTACCGATACCAACCACGATATAATCAACCGCCGCGTGATTGAAAAACGCAGGATCATTGCTTGCATGAATGCCGCCGATTACCACGGTTGCCCGGCAGGATTCCTTTACCATGGCAGCGAGTTGCAGCATGGTGTTTGCCTCACAGGTCACCCCTGTAATACCGACAACGTCAGGTTGAAATTCGATCAACTCCCGGTCCAGGCCATCGGGGTCGGCCTTCAGGTCAAGGATACGCACAGTATGTTCCAGCAGATTCCCTGCCAGCTCTTCAAGGGCAAGAGGTTCGCCGCGAAAAATTTGCTTGAGCGAAGATATTCCATAACGCTCTTCCGGAATACTTCGCCCGCAATTCGGGGGATTGATAAGGAAAATATTCATCATGACCAAAGGCTAGGAATTCATGGCAGCGGGAAAAACTGCTTTGCCGACCACCGATCAGAACTTTTGTTTTACGTTTTGCCGCCCGCAGTGAAAAAGAGCGGCAAGGAAATCCATCTATCTGTTTTTTTTGATATAGTCGGCAAGCCGTGCCACTGACTGCAAAACAACCCGGCTGGTATTCTCCGAGTCCATTCTGACCCCATATTCCTTCTGCACTGTTACTGCAATCTCAAGGGCATCCAGGGAGTCGGTTCCCAATGGGGAATCTGGACCGATCAAGGGATCATCAGGACCTATGCTGTCCAGGTCCACGTCGTGCAAGTTGCAGGTGGTACATATCAGTTTGAGGAGTTCTTGTTGTAGAGGATCCATGGTATGGGGAAATATTCTCTGTAATTGGAGCCTCTTGCAAAATGAACATCTACTCCGATCGGCTAAAAATATCCTGTGCGGCGTCTTCCTTGTGAAATCGTCCTCAACGTAGCTCTGCTACGCTTCCGGGCGATTTCACAACTCATCCTTGCACAGAAAATTTTTCTCTCGATCTCGCTACGACGTTCATTTTGCAAGAGGCTCATTGGTTACAATAATAAAAAAAATGGATTGTATTATTGCCGTAACCTGGCAAGTTTCCAGGACAATAAAACGGTTACCGCGAAAAACAGAAATAATCGGCCCAGGTTATCGAGGATGGCCGGCAAGGAATACCCCCGCAATAGCAGGTCATGGAAGGCTGTCAGTCCCCAGTTGAGCGGCGATATGATGCTGAGGCGCTGCATCATATGAGGCATGGCATATACCGGCACCATTACGCCCCCTAAGGCGGCGGCGGCCACAACAGTGGTTGCTCCCAGGGTGGACGCCTGCTCATAGGAGTTACAGGCAACACCCAGGAAGATACCATAACCGCAGGCGGCTAGGCTTGAGAGTAGAGCGGTGAGCAGCACGGCAGTCAGATTCATGGAAATTGTAAAGCAAGGCAGTCCGATATGGGGGAAAAGAAAGGTGCCGATAAGGACAATGAGCAGGAACTGGCAGAGACAGACACCAATATAGGCCACTGCTTTCCCGGTAAAAAGCACAAGCGGGGAGACGGGAAGAGCTGACAGGCGGATCGAGATGCCGGACCTGCGTTCCTGCAGGATTGATCCGGCAATAGGAATGGCGGTAAAAAACATACCGAACAGGGCCCAGGCCGGCACGTTTTGCTGAACCGGATTATACAGGGATATGCCGGCTGCTCGGGAGTCACCCTGGTCTTCCGTTAAGGTAAGAATTGATTGCCTGAAAAGGGCGTGGAGTTTGCCGCTATCCAGTGGGATAAGTTCCGGAGGAGCACCAAGACTGTCCATTGTTTCCCGAAGCGTCTTGCTGAGCATCGCAATCTTTGCCTCTAGTGCTATTGTTGTTAAGGCCATCTGCAACTGCGCGGTAACGCCTGAACGTAATCCGGCCATGATGCCGGGATCAACAAAGAGATGCAGAGAAGTGGAGACAATATCCTCTGGCTTTGCCGGCCCGTTGCCTTGCTGAAAAAGACGCGCTGTCTCCTCCTTGAACCGGGTAGACGCTCCATTGGGAACCACGATTCCGACCTGATAGTCACCACCCGCTACGGCTGCCTGAATGTCTGCGACATCATTCTGCTTCTCATCCCACACCACAAACTCCAGACTGCCTGCTTCCAGCTGCTTGCGCAGCAATCTGCCAAGCTCCCCTTGATCCTGATCGAGTAACAGCACCTGGGTTTTGCTCTGTCCGGTGAGTTCCATGACATTTTCCTGCACCAGGGTAATCACCACAACCAGAATCGCGGGCATAAGAAACAGGACAAGCAGGCCTGTCCGATCCCGCAGCAGTAGCAGAACCTCCTTGGCGGTAGTTGCAAGGATCTTCAACATACCAGGGAGAGAGGGGAAAAAGATGATTTGGGAATGGCCATTATGTGTCGCGAAGTTCCTTTCCAGTCAGATGGAGAAACAGGTCTTCCAGATTGGCTATCCCGCTTTGCTGGAGCAATGCCGTGGGAGTCCCCTCTTCCACTATGCGGCCATTGTCAATAATACCGATCCGGCTGCAGAGTTCCTGCGCCTCCTCAATGTAATGGGTGGTGTAGAGGATTGTGGTCCCTCTCTGGTTGAGGTCTTGCAGCTGTTCATGAATCAAGTGTCTGGACTGGGCATCAATACCCACGCATGGTTCATCGAGGACCAGCACCTGCGGCGCATTTAACAGGCCCACCGCCAGATTCAAACGCCGTTTCATGCCTGTGGAAAAGGTGGCTACCGGCTGGAGCGCATGCTCTGTAAGTCTTGAGAATACGAGGCTTTGCTGAATCCTCGCCGTGAGCTTCTTCCCTCTGATCCCGCAGAGTTTCCCAAAAAAGGTGAGGTTTTCCCGGGCGGTAAGTTTGTCATACAACCCGATGTTCTGTGGTACCAGGCCCAGAATCTGCTTGATTTCGTTCTGTCTTTCTCGAAAAACCATACCCATGATCCGGACTATGCCGCTATCAGGCGGAAACAGACCGGTGAGAATGGAGATGGCGGTGGTTTTTCCTGCACCATTAGGGCCCAGCAGACCGTAGAATTCCCCTTGCTGCACATCAAGATTGAAATTATGCAACGCTGGGTGATCGCTGTTTTTATAACGCTTGACCAGTGATCTGGCACAAAGGGCAACGTTCGGCCCCGGCTCAGACAAAGAGGCGTTGCCAGGTTTCATGAATGTTGTTTCGTCCATTTTTGCAGCTCTGCGAAAACCTTCTCTTCCATGGCGGCGCACCTGTGGATGCTCGCCACCATGGCAGCATAGCTGTCATCAGATCGGGCACGGTCCTTACATATGCGGGCGGCCATCGCAGCAAATTCCCGCCAGGTATCACCTGCCGCTGTCATTGATGAGGCGCAATCCTGTAACCGGTGCTCCTGCATTACTGCCGCACTCTCCTGGAGAAAGGCCGCATACATGAAACGGAATCCACCGCCACCGGTGCCGATTTCCTCCTGCATGCGGACAACATGTCCCAGATGCAGGTCTGCTCTTTCCTGGCCCAACCGCTGCGGCCATTTGCCGAGTCGCTTGGCCAGAAATCGTATCCCTCTGACCCCGATCAGGGGAAATGGGCTGCCCAACATCATTTTGCTTACGGCTTGAATCCCCCGGACGATAAGATGCCGGCGCTCCAGCTTTTCTGGTACCTGAGCTAAATAATACATTTTTCCCTTGGGAGCAAGGGCGCCGGAGGCAAATCTGGCCCGCACCAGATCATCGGCCTGGCAGCGGACCGGTTTGGGGAAAACAGGGTCGCTGATCAGGTACTCATCCCCCTCCTTCCCATAGACGACAAGGTTATGGGCGTTGAAGTGAAAACGCAGCGCCTTTGGAAAATAGGGCAGCCAGTAAACCCCGGTCTGCAGTCCCACCGGGATGGAGGCCGCAAGGGCTCTGTCCAGTTCCGCCATAGCTTCATCCCGGTTCCGGAATTTTTTTTGAACCATTCGGACTCCGGGAATGGCGGCGATCTGCTGAAGAATATGCCCTGCGGCGGCCCGATAGGTGACAAGGGGCAACCCATTGATCCTGATAAAGGGAAGATAGCCAAAAAAAAGGCCACCGCCGATGCCAAAGGCCATGGCTTCGGAAATGTTGATGCCCTGATGGGTCAGCAGATTGGCTGCCACACCGCTTTCACAGTGGGCGGATTGGCTGTGAGAAAAATCTGGCAAAAGGCGGCACTCCAGACTATTCGGGATTGTAGATGGGAGGCCGAAGTCGGCCCTTGATCAGGTCATCCGGGGAAATCTTGTACAACTTGGCGTAGTTCTTCAGGGTACTGGCAGGCAGTCTGTTAAAGATAAAGGGAATAAGGTGCAGACAAACCTTCCATCGTGGTTGACCAGTGTACTGTGCTAAGAGGCCGGTGTCCATCTGGTTGGCGATCATGTAGTAATGCAGACAACTTACCCGCCCGGCGGCTACCTTTTCCCTGGATTTGGTGATTTGCTTTTCAATCTCCCGCCAGGCCTGATGATTGGCCACATTCACCGGCGACCAGACAAAATCCGGCGTCAATTCATATTCACCCTTACTGTTCAGCGCGTAACTGACGATTTTCAGGCCATCGGTTATTCCTTCGTCAGAAGAATGATCAGGTATCTCCATGTTCGATTTACAAAGAAACGTTTTTCTGCTCTGCCTGTGAGCAGGCTTAGCAGGGTCGCTCTTTCCCTCTTGCCTCCTGAATACCAATCAAGCCTCCGAGGAGGGCAGCTCCCCGATGACTAGCCAACACCTTCCAGGGCGGGCCTTCCACCCATTGGACCACACGACTTACCCTGACGCACATCAAGCACATCCTCATTGCGCCCCATAACTACTGTGAGGCTTCGAGGTAAAGATCTACACAAAACTTAAACCCGTTATCATTATCATATTGTGGATCTTGGCGAGCATTTTTTATAAAATCTATTGCTTCCGGAGTACCTATGTCGCCAATAGATTTGAGCGCCATGAATCGATCTATGTCGACATATTGGGCATATTTTCCCTTGAGAAAATCAAGCTTGCCATCTGCTCCCAACATTCCAATGGCAGAGAGAGCACATGCTCTAATAAGAGTGTCATCAGCATCAGCAAGTCGTACCAAATAATCCATTGCTTTCGGATTATTTGAAGCGCCAAGATCTAGTACCGACAGATAAGCGTCTGGAGCAGCCATTTTTATTTTTTCTTCAACCTGAATATTAAGATTTTCAAGTTGCTGATCACTCAAACTATAATGCAAAGAAATACGGTTAATCTTGGCAGCAATTTCCTTTACCAGAATAGACATTGGCATATCAAAACACGGTGCCTGAATTTCACCCATAGACCATATTGGAGTTTTTCCATAAAGAAAATAAGCAATAACCATGCTGTTCAGTTCATTATTTTGTAATTTTCCAGAAAACGAATGATATGCTACATAAGGATGAAAACCAGACGTGCGAGAACTGACGATCTGATATTTGTTTATAGTTAAAACAATATCTGGCGATGCAACATTGTCATCTTTATTATTTATCTTTATAGAAATTCCTCTGTTACGAAATTCATTATTCAAAGATTCTGCAAGCCAAGCAATAGGATCGTTTACATTACCTATCTTAATATCAAGCGACTGCAACCCTGTTATCCCTTTAGTGAACTTGGTATCAACTCGATTGTCGATGATATTCATAATTATTTCATTTTTCTTCACTGCTAAGTCGTATGTAACAGTTGGGGGCACTGGTTGGTTAAGATTGTAGGTCAGAGAGCATCCGGTACAAAAAAATCCAAGCAGGACGATAAAGGGAAGTTGGAACAGTGCAAACTTCATCAACTTGTTATCCTTGTATTTGGCGAAATAATTCAATAAAAACATGATCGCTCCTCCCTTGAACGGTATAGTTGTGGCCCCATTGATGTACTAAAATTGGAAGTTGTTGTTTTAGTGATTTAGCATCGTCTAGGCCTAAAGCGAGTACAAACGGTGGCCAGTATTAAATCAACAAATCAACTCCCCTCCTGGCAGCCGGGTTATGCCCGTTAGAAGGTTAGAAGGTGATGCCGAAAAGCAGTTTGCAGGAGTTCAGGGGGTCATTCGGCTCATCACTGCCGCCATTAGAGATGTGATGATAACGAACTTCAAGCATAAGGTTGTGGCTCTGAGTCATCTCATATTCCAGCCCGATTCCGAACTGATAATTTCCGTTCCATCCCGCTTTCATTCCGGGAATGTCTGCGAAATTGTAGACAGGACCACCGCCGCCAAACAGGTAGGGACGCACCTCTTGACCGGCCACAAAGGTATAACAGGCCAGAAAATTCATGCCAATCATGCTGGAAGCATCGGGACTGACGACAAAATGAACAGGCAGCTCCAGCAGGATGGAATGAAAGCCGCGATACCAGCCGGAACCGATGTCAGCAAAAACAAGATGATTGTAACGCGGGACAAGGTCAAGGGTTTCGACCCGCTGGGTAGTCTGACCCCAGCCAGGAAAACTCTGACCATAGCCGCCCAGAACCCCCCAGCTGTCTTTTGGCGTATCGATGCTGGCGGCTCCGGCATAATCAGTCCGGAAAACAGTACACAAAACCATGACTACTAACAAAAACAGCAAGACGGCATGCCTGTCAACTGGGATTTTTTTCCAAAAGGATGGATGTCTGATCCTTGTTCTTTGCACTCTGGCAGGTAGCGCGACACCATCCACCGAGAAATTTGACGAAAAGCCTGTTTTGTGTCTATTCATCAATCGGTCCGCCAAAAGAATTTTGCAAATTGCCTGCTAGGGTCGCAGATTACGCAACCGCGCTTCAAGCATGATGCCAAATCTAGAAGTCAGGCATTGGTTGATAGTCTGCCCCAAACAAACCTAAATTATGGTTTGGCTCTCCTTCATGCCTCCAGACCACACCTGGTAACATCAATCAGAAAAGTCACCGTATGTCAACAACTAAAAACACTAGCACCGGCACCAGGCCGACTTGGTTATATCGCCCGGAAAGCCTTGCTGGGGTGAAAGAGGATTTGTCTGGTAGGACCAGGTTTGGGTTATGTTGGCTTGCATCTTTTCCGGGGCGGAAGTCAGGGGGTAAAAAATGCTGCAAAGAGCCAAATGTTAGCGAAAAACCCCGGCGGGTCATCCCGTCGGGGTTTTGTCGTTGCTGACGGTTTCCTCACTCCGTAATTTCTATTTTTTCCTCTGCGAACATTGGCGTCGCATGGCCCCAGGCAATGACCCACAGGATGCCGATGATGCGGCAGTCGCCGAGCCGATCTCTTGGTTACTGTTCCGGGCAAATGGATGCCGGCGTGTCGCTTCATCGTTCCAGAACGGATTTTTTTGTTGTATTTGCGTGGGTTAAAGTATTTTTCGTGGACATTGGGTGTTCTTGCCGCTACTTTTCTACAATGGTTTGGCTAATTTTATAGTCTGCCATGCGCACTTACCGCGTGGCGCCATGGCAGGCGATAAGCGGACAAACCGAGGAATGCCGTGGCAGCTCTTTGCCGCCGTCCGGAAAAAACAGGGAACCGCATGTTCAGAGTTGGCTTCATCAGAGGAATTGTTTTTGTCTCTCTGGCCGCCGTGCTGCTTTTGCCGGCCTATACAGTATTTTATCTCCATCCCGCTTTCCTGCGGATCATCCTCGAGGATTCGGAGCGTGACGCGGAACGGGCAGCCGAGCATCTCATCGAGATGTTGCAGCTGCAGCAGTCGGTTTTGACCAGGGAATCCCTGCCGGCCAATCTGCTGGCGCACGATGAAGATATCCGCAAGCAGTTCGACCTGCTCAAAATCAGACTGTTCCTGCCCTCCGGCGAGATTCTCTATTCCTCTGTTCAGGATGAGACCGGCGAGATCAACCGGCATGATTATTTTCAGGAGACCGTCGCCCAGGGCCGGAGGTATTCCAAGATAGTCCGGCAAGGCGGAGCAACTCTTGAGGGGCAGCCTGTGGTCGTGGATCTGGTCGAGAGCTGTGTGCCGATCATGCGGGACGGTGTTTTCCTGGGCGCGGTTGAAATCTTCAAGGACATTACGGCCAGGAAGGCCCGGCTCGATCAATTGACCGGCCGGATCAAAGTGACCCTGCTGCCGCTGGCCCTGATTATGCTGCTGGCCGTGGTTGTCGCCTCGCTCCGGGCCACCAGGCATCTCGCCAACCGGACCAGGGCCGAGGAGGAGGCCCTGACGGTCTACGAATCGCGATTCCGTGAGCTGGTTCATAATATGAGTTGCGGGGTGGCGGTTTATGAGGCCAGCGCGCATGGCCGGGACTTTGTCTTTCTGGATTTCAACCGAGCGGCGGAGGGGATTGAAAAGATCGGCCGCGAGGAGGTGCTGGCCAGAAGTGTTCTTGAGGTTTATCCCGGCCTGAAGGATTGCGGTCTGTTTGACGTGTTCCGCCGGGTCTGGCGGACCGGGCGGGCCGAACACCATCCCGCCGCGTTTTATCGGGACGACCGGCGGGAGGGCTGGCGGGAAACGTATGTTTGTAAACTCTCAACCGGTGAGCTCGTGGCCATTACCAACGATGTCACCGAGCGGGAGAATGCGGAGCTTACGCTGCGCCGCGTCCAGGAAGAACTGGAGAGGCGGGTCGAAGAGCGAACCGCCGAGTTGCAGAGCACGGTGGAACAGCTGAAGAAGAGCTACAGCTTTAACAAGACCGTGCTGGATAGTCTCAATGATGCCGTTTCCATCATCGATACCCGGGATTTCCGGATCGTGGGCGCCAACCGTGTTTTTTTGACCGATTACGGACTGGAGGAGAAGGAGGTCATCGGCAGGCGATGCTATGAAATCACCCACAATATCGGGCAGCCCTGCGCGCCGCCCGACGATCCCTGTCCGCTCAAGGAAACGCTGGAGGCTGGCGGACACGCGGCTGTTGAGCATGTCCACTACCGGGCCAATGGCGAGAAGATCTATGTCGAGGTTTCCACCTCGCCGATCTGCGAGGAGGACGGCAGCGTCAACCAGGTAGCGCATGTGGCGAGAGACATCACGGCCCGCAAGGAGGCGGAGCAGAAGCTGGAGAAGGCGAGACAGGCGGCCGAGGCCGCCAATCTGGCAAAGAGCGAGTTTCTGGCCAAGGTTTCCCACGAGCTGCGCACACCGTTGAACGGCATCATCGGTTTTGCGGAACTGATCAGGTATTCTTCGTCTGTGCCGGCCGATTGCAACTATGCCGGCCTCATCCTGTCCGAATCGGACATGCTGCGCTCCATCATCGATGAAGTACTCGACCACGCCAAGATTGAGTCTGGAAAGATCATCCTGGAGGTCCTGCCCTTTGATCTCGTTGAACTGGTGGGTCGGGTGGCCGAACCCATGAAGATGCAGGCCGACAAAAAAGGGCTTGCCTTCAGTTGGGCCATGAGCCCGGCGATTCCGACCAGGGTGAACGGCGATCCGACCAGACTGCGGCAGATTCTGATTAATTTGCTGGGCAATGCCATAAAGTTTACGGAACATGGTTCGGTCTCGCTGGCCGGCGAACTGCGGCAGGATCTGGACGACCGGGTGGAGGTTTGTTTTACAATTGTCGATACCGGGATCGGAATTGCCGCGGACAAGCAGGCGGTGATTTTTGACAGTTTTGTGCAGGCGGACGGCAGCATGACCCGCAGATACGGGGGCAGCGGCCTCGGCACCACCATTGCCAAACATCTGGTGGAGTTGTTGGGCGGCGAAATCGGCTTTGAAAGCGAAATCGGCCGGGGCAGTACTTTCTGGTTTACCGTTGTTCTGGAGAAACGTTATGTTCAGGAGCAGGCGGTGACGGATCGGCAGATCGCTGCGAAGGACGTGACAAAAGATCGGCACGGGCGTATTCTGGTCGTGGAAGACTATTTCGCCAACCAGGAGGTTGCCCGGCGCCATCTGGAAACCGCCGGCTATCAGGTCGATCTGGCGGAAAACGGCAGAATTGCCGTGCAGATGGCAGCGGCCTCATCCTATGATCTGATCCTCATGGATGTGCAGATGCCGGAAATGGACGGCTATGAAGCCACCGGGCGGATCCGGCAGAGCGGTCGGCCCGGGGCCGCTGCCTTACCGATCCTGGCCATGACCGCCAACGCCGGGGCGATGGACCAGCAGAAATGTCTTGACGCCGGCATGAATGATGTCATTATCAAGCCGATCCGTCGTCAGACCTTTCTGGAGACCGTGGATGGCTGGCTCAGCCGGCCGTCGGAGCCATCCGGTTTAAGCGGTGCAAGTTTGGGTCGAGAGGCCTTGTCAGCCGCCGTCAGCGAGATCCCCATTGACCTTGACCAGGCGCTCGACGAGTTTGCCGGGGATCGTGGTTTCCTGGCGCATGTGGTGACAGGATTTCTGACCAATGCGGTTGAACAAATCGGCCGGTTGCGGGCCGCCCTGGATAAAGGCGATGCCGAGACCGTCCGCAAGGAGGCACATGCCATCAAGGGCGGGGCAGCCAATCTGGTGGCCCGGCCGCTGGCCGCGGCGGCCAAGGAGCTGGAAGATTTAGCCCGGGGCGGAAAAACCGGAGCCCTGGCCGCGGCCATTATCAAGGTGGAGAACGAAGTATTCCGCTTGCGTGACTACTGGCAGGCGCGCAGCACTGAACAGGGATAAAAAGGAGAGCGCGGACGTGAGAATCCTGGTTGTCGATGATGAATTTGTCAGTTTAAGCAAGCTTACCCTGTTACTTTCACCATACGGGGAGTGCAAGGCCGCCACCAGCGGCGAACAGGCTTTGACCATGGTTAAAGCCGCCCACGAGGAAGGCAGGCCCTACCGGCTCATCACCATGGATATAGACATGCCCGGGATGAGCGGCCAGGAAGCGGTGGCGGCAATCCGTAAACTGGAACTCGCGCGGGGGATCGTGACGGCGGCGGACGAGGTGAAAATCCTCATGGTCACCGCCATGACCGACGGCAGGAATATCATGGCATCCTTCCGCACCGGCTGCGAGGGCTATATCACCAAGCCGTTCACCAAGGAGAGCCTGGGAAAGGCACTGGCCCCTTTCCTGGAGCAGATCGGCACGCCCTGACCGGGCGGGGCAACCTACCTTTTGCGCAGGCGGATCGCCGCCGGCGTGATCTCGACCAGTTCGTCGTCGTTGATGTAGGCGATGCAGTCTTCCAGGCTCATGGCGACCGGCGGGGTAAGCACGACGTTTTCGTCCGAGCCTGAGGCCCGCATGTTGGTCAGTTTTTTGCCCTTGGCCGGATTGACCACCAGGTCGCCGGCCCGGCAATGCTCGCCGATGATCTGGCCCGGGTACGTCTTGATTCCGGGTCCCAGAAAGAGCCGGCCGCGGTCCTGGAGATTGAACAGGGCATAGGCCACGGTGGTGCAGGGCTCCTTGACGGTAAGCACACCATTGATCCGGTGCCGGATTTCGCCGGCAAAGGGGCCGTATTCGGCAAAGACATAGTTCATGATGCCCATGCCCCTGGTGTCGGTCAGAAACTCGGAGCGGAAACCGAGCAGGCCCCGGGTGGGGATTTTGTAGACCATGCGGACCATGCCGTTCATCTGGTTCATCTCCTGGAGCTGGCCCCGGAGGTTGCCGAGTTTTTCTATGACCGCGCCCTTATACTGTTCATCCACGTCAACGGTCAGTTCCTCGTACGGCTCCTGCCGGCTGTTGCCCTCTCCTTTCATGATCACCTGCGGTCTGGTCACCTGAAACTCGTAGCCCTCGCGCCGCATCTTTTCGATCAGAATCGAGAGATGCAACTCGCCGCGGCCCGACACCCGGAAACCCACCGCCGTGGTCAGCGGTTCGACCACCAAGGCAACGTCGGCCAGGGTTTCCCGGCGCAGGCGCTCCTCCAGGTGGCGGGAGGTCACGAACTTACCCTCCTTGCCGGCAAAGGGCGAATCGTTGGGGATGAAGTTCATGGAGATGGTCGGCGGGTCGATCTCGATGATCGGCAGGGGCCGGGGGTCCAGGGGGTCGGTGAAGGTGACGCCGACGGTCACGTCGTCCAGACCGGCCACCGCCACGATTTCGCCGATCTCGGCATGGTCGATGGCCACTTTTTCGTCGCATTCAAAGTGAAAGATCTTGCTGATCCGGGCCGGCGCCACGGTGCCGTCGCGGCGGATCACCACCACGTTCTTGTTGATGTTCAGGGTGCCGTTCACCACCTTGCCGATGCCGAGCCGGCCGAGATAGGGTGAATAGTCGATGGTGTTGACCTGCATCTGCAGGGGCGCTGCCGGATCGCCGGACGGTGCCGGGATATGGCTGATGATTTGCTCGGAAAGCGGCTCCATGGTGGTGCTGGGCTCATCCGGGTCGTGCATGGCAAAACCGGCCTTGGCCGAGGCGTAGATCACCGGGAAATCAAGGATCTTGTCCGGCGCGTTCAGCTTGACAAAGAGATCAAAGACCTGGTCAACGGCCCAGGCGGGCCGGGCCGCTGGCTTGTCGATCTTGTTGATCACGACAACGATCGGCAGCGACAGGGCTAACGCCTTCTTGAGCACGAAATAGGTCTGCGGCATGGGCCCTTCCTGGGCATCCACCAGCAGCAGGCAGCCGTCCGCCATCCTGAGCACCCGCTCCACCTGGCCGCCGAAATCGGCGTGGCCCGGGGTGTCGATGATATTGATCCAGTAGTCCCGAAAGCGGTATGAGCCGTTTTTCGAGGAAATGGTGATGCCTCGTTCCTTTTCCAGGTCCATGGAGTCCATGAGCCGCTCGGCCACCACCTGATTGGCGCGGAACATGCCGCTCTGCTTGAACAGCTGGTCCACCAGGGTGGTCTTGCCGTGGTCGACATGGGCGATGATGGCGACGTTTCTGATCTTGTGTTGTTCCATGCGGATTGTCTTCAGCGCTAGTTTGTAGCTCGCTTAATTAAGGTTGCGGATTGTCTTTTGGGCTGGTTTCCGGGCGCGGCCTCTGCAAAAAGTGTTCCCCGGGCCGCGGAAAACTGGTTAGAATAAAGGAAACCGCGCCGGAACGCAAGGGATAATTTTGTAACCGTTCACCGTGTGAGCTAAAATGGTCTATAACCACCGGCATTGTAATCGTTCAGCAGTGCCCCAGATGCGCGTGTCAATCGTCGGCAGTTTCGTATGCCGACAACGAGGCCTGCGAACTGTACTGGTGCTACGTGAGCAGGCCGATGACAAAGCAGATGGGGTGCTGCTGAACGATTACATAATTTCAGGCGAGGGCGGCGAGGAGATCCCGGGCAACGGTAAGCGGTGAGATGGCCGGATGCCGTAGAGGGACCACCAGCCTGGCATCCGGCGTGAACCGCATCGTTTCCCTGGACTTTTGCAGAAGCTCCAGAATACGCTGGGGGCTGACCGGTGTCTGGGCGTGAAAGGAGAAGACGAGGGTCTCCTTGCCCTGTTCCAGCCGGGTGATCAGCAACCGCTTGAGCGTCATCTTGACGGCCATGATCTCGAAGAGATTAAGGGTTTCGGCCGGCAGGGCGCCGTAGCGGTCGCGCAGTTCATCTTGCAGGTCGGCGATCTCTTTATCCGTGGCCAGGGCGGCGATTTTCCGGTAGGCGATGTAGCGCTGGCCCGAGTCGTTGATATAGCCGGCCGGGATAAAGGCCGAGAGCCGCAGGTTGATCTCCGGCTCGATTTCTTCGCGTTCCGCCTCGGCGTTGGCGGCTCGGCGTTTCAGGTCCATGACCGTCTTCTGCAGGAGATCCAGGTAGAGTTCGTAGCCCACCGCCGTGATGTGGCCGCTTTGCGAGACGCCGAGCAGATTGCCGCCGCCGCGGATCTGCAGGTCGCTCAAGGCCAGCTTGAAGCCGCCGCCCAGGTCGCTGCAGTCCATGAGGGCTCGCAGCCGGTCCTTGGCATCCTTGCTCAGATCGTCCATGGAGGGCACCAGCAGATAGGCATAGGACTGCTCGCTGCTCCGGCCCACCCGGCCGCGGAGCTGGTAGATTTCGGCCAGCCCGAGCCGGTCGGCCCGATTGATGATGATCGTGTTGGCATTGGTGATGTCGAGCCCGGATTCGATGATCGTGGTGCAGACCAGCACGTCCAGTTCCTTCTTGACGAAGCGGACCATGATCTCCTCAAGGGCCTTGCCGGGCATCTGGCCGTGGGCTACGGCGACGCGGGCGTCCGGCACCAGTTCCGTCACTCGCTCCGCCATCCGGTAAATGGTCTGCACGCGATTATGCACCAGGAAGGTCTGGCCGCCGCGCTGCAGTTCGCGGATGATCGCCTCCTTGATCACCAGGTCGTCGTAGCGGGCCACAAAGGTGAGGATCTTGCGGCGGTGTTCGGGCGGTGTGCTGATCACCGACAGATCCCGGATGCCGAGCAGCGACATCTGCAGGGTCCGGGGGATCGGCGTGGCGCTCAGGGTGAGGATATCCACCTCGTTGCGGAGTTTTTTGATCTTTTCCTTGTGGGTGACCCCGAAGCGGTGCTCCTCGTCAACGACGAGCAGCCCCAGTTTTTTAAAGGCGATATCTTTGGACAGCAGCCGGTGGGTACCGATGATGATATCGATGGTACCGTTGGCCAGTTCCTGCAGGATGCGCCGCTGCTCGGCCGGGGAGCGGAAGCGGTTGATGCTCTCCACCTGCACGGGAAAACCCTGCAGCCGCTCCCGGAAGGTGGCGGCATGCTGTTCGGCCAGGACCGTGGTCGGCACCAGAACCGCCACCTGCAGGCCGTCTTCCACCACCTTGAAGGCGGCCCGCACCGCCACCTCGGTCTTGCCGTAGCCGACGTCGCCGCAGACCAAGCGGTCCGTCGGTTTTTCCGAAATCAGATCGTCCAGCACCTCCTGGATGGCCTTGTGCTGGCCCGGTGTTTCCTCAAAGGGAAAGGATTCCTCCAGTTCGCGGAACATCTCGGCTGGCGGCGAAAAGGCTCGCCCCTGCCGTAGTTCCCGTTTGGCGTAGAGTTCGAGCAACTCCTGCGCCACCTGCCAGACCGCCTCTTTGACCTTTTTCTTGGCCAGGGCCCAGGAGCTGCCGCCGAGCCGGTCGATTTTCGGCTGCTTATCGGTGAGTCCCTGGTATTTGCCCACCGTGTTGATCCGGTCCACCGGCACATAGAGCTTGTCTTCGCCCAGGTAGGTGATCTGCAGAAAATCGTTCGTGATTCCCTGTAGTTCCAGGGTGACCAGGCCCTGATAAACGCCGAGGCCGTGTTCCCGATGGACCACGATATCGCCGCTGTTCAACTCGTCAAACCGCATTGGCGGCTGGTCGGGCGGCTGCAGCCGCGGCCGGGAACTTTTTTTCAGGCCGAGCCGTTTTTCGCCGAACAGCTCGCTTTCGGATAGGATGTGGCAGCGCTCCGCGATCAGCTCAAAACCTTCGGCCAGTGGCTGGTCGTACAGCAGGAGCTCGGCTACGGCCGGGCCGCGCAGCTCTTCCGGCTTAAGCGGCGCCGGGCGGACAGCTAAAGGGATTCGGTGCTGTTCGAGGAGTTCGGCCAGGTGTCGCACATGGCGGGGCGAGCGACAGGCCATGACCACGCGGTCGCCGGCGGTCAGCCAGGCGGAAACTCGGTCGGCCAGAGGGGCAAGCAGACCCTGCTGCGGCCGGGCCAGGGTGATTTCCTGTTTGAGCAGCATATGGTCCTGGATGGCGAGTTCAACGGTGGCGCTGTCCGCCAGGTCGGCATCGGGGATGTCGTAGAGCCGGAGCCGGGTGTGGCGGGTCAGGGCCTGCGTGAGGCCAGCTGCGGGTAGAAACAGGGCTTCCGGCGCAAGGGCCGGGGTCTTGGTGGCCAGGGCCTCGGCGAAATTCGCGTCGATCCGTTCCCAGATGAGCCGGATGCTGCGGCCGATTTCCACGGGGTCCACTTCCAGCACCAGGGTGTTGGCGGCCAGGTAGTCGAACGGCGTGGAGAGTGACGGATAAAAGAGGGGCAGCAGGAAGTCCATGCCCGGGAAGCGTTGGCGGCGATCAAGCATCTCCAGCAGAACGTCGCATTTTTCGCCCTGCCA
>Ga0156789_1096_pt3 | contig 20046 bp, 19 predicted proteins | sample RifOxyD3_FD_110738 | JGI IMG/M metagenome (GOLD analysis project Ga0156789, IMG submission 110738) | Deltaproteobacteria bacterium RIFOXYD12_FULL_57_12 | reverse complement strand
ATCCTCCGGCTGCCGGTGATCAACTGGATCTATGAAACCCTGCAGCGCGACGACAAGCAGCGCGTCCCCTGGGACTATTTTCTTGAGAAATTCGAGGTGGATTTCGGAGACCGCGCTGAAAAGCAGCTTGACATCGCCATCAGTTGGGGCCGCCATGCGGAACTTTTCGCCTACGATGATAATGCCGGCGAACTGTACCTGGAAAATTGAGGAGAAAACGGGCAGGCCGGGAAATTCGATTTTCCGCCTGCTATTTATCTGATATCCGGTTATTTGTTGCTTGACCTCCCTGCTCCCCTCTTCTATTATCGATACATATCCATAAAAAAATGGGGATAAAACTCCAAACAAACCGCCCCATCCAGCGGTTTAGTTCAACAGGATTTTTGGTGGCGGCGCCGCGCTGTAAAACTCCTGGTTCGTTGGGCAGAGCGTACCTGTTACCCCAAGAATTTACAGTAAAGACAGAAGGACCACGAGTTAAAGGAGGCTAGTAAAAATAAGTTGGACAAAATTGCGCCAAGATTTAGGTCAGATTTGGCCGCGCCGATTGAATAAAACCGCAGGTGTAGCAGCGCTACGTCGAGTATTTTGTGATTGAGGTGCGATCAAAGATGGCCTGAGGATTGGATGCAAGATGTTCAAGTTGTTTTTGCTGGCCTCCTGAAGGATGACAAGCATGAAACCGGAAACCGCTGGCGGTATGGTTCAGAGAATAGCTGGGATGCGCCGGGAACTGAGTGAACGGTTCAGCGTGACCCGTATCGGCGTCTTCGGGTCTTTCGCCAGGGGCGAGGCGCACCCCGATAGCGATGTGGATATCCTTGTTGAGTTGGCCGAGCCGACCTATGACAACTACATGGACCTCAAATTCCCGTTGGAAGAGGTTCTGGAGCGTCCGGTGGATCTGGTCATGGCTGACGCGGTAAAACCCCGACTTAAGCCGATTATCGCGCAAGAGGTGCTGTATGCCTAGAGATCATCGTTTGTATCTTGATGACATCTTGGACGCGGCAGCCAAAATCCGGGAATATACAACCGGCCGCCCCTGATATTGAATGGCTAAAAATTGTCGGGCTGAGAAATGTCCTGGCCCATGAGTATTTCGGCGTTACCCTGCCGATGATTTGGGACATTGTGCAAAACAAAGTAGTGCCCCTGGAAATAGCCTGCCGAATACTGCTTGCTGAAGTTTCGTAGGATAAGGGGATTGAGTAAGGTGTCCCCGGAATTCCGGCGTCGGGTCCGGAATTCCCGCGGCAGCGAGCCGGGCGGGAAGAGGTTTTTTGGATTCAGATTTCAATGGTTCCGGGTTCCGTAACACCATAATGGGGGAGCAGGCATGAAGCTGACGGAGACGCAGAAATTAGAACTGAAAAACGAGATCGTCGCCTGCCTGGCAGGAGAGCCTGAGATTGAGAAAATTGTCATCTTCGGGTCCTTTGCCCAAGGTGGCGAGGCAAACGATCTCGATATCGCCGTCTTTCAGATAAGCGAGGAACCATACCTCCCGCTGGCCTTGAAATACCGGCAGAAAACAAGGTCCGTTGCCCGAAAAATCCCACTGGATATCTTTCCGGTTCGGCCGGGGGCGCAAGACAGCCTGTTTTTGCATGAGATCTCCGCTGGAGAGGTAATTTATGAAAGATGAAACCCGGAAGTGGCTGACCTTTGCCGCTGATAATCTTTCTTCGGCCCGCATTCTTCTTGAGAGTAGTCTGTATAATCCATGCCTCCAGAACATTCAGCAGAGTGTGGAGAAAAATTTGAAGGCGTTGCTTGTCGAGAAAGCGGCCATTCTGCGTAAAACTCACAGCATCAATGAACTGGTGACAATCCTGAATGGGATGGATCTGTCAGTGAGCCTGTCGGCGGCGGATTGTGACCTGCTCGATACGATTTATCTGCCTTCCAAGTACCCCCTGGGGAGTGCGTTGCCGGATTTTTTTCCGGATGAAGAGCTTTGTCGCCGCTGTCTAACCATTGCCGAAACCGTATCCGCAAAAACCAAAGAACTGCTTTGAGATCATCGGCGAGGCGGCCGGGCACCTGCCGGAGGAGGTTCGAGCGGCCGCCCCTGATATTGAATGGCGAAAAATTGTCGGGCTGAGAAATGTCCTGACCCATGAGTATTTCGGCGTTACCCTGCCGATGATTTGGGACATTGTGCAAAACAAAGTGGTGCCCCTGGAAATAGCCTGCCGAATACTGCTTACTGAAGTTTCGTAGGATAAGGGGATTAAGTAAGATGTCCCCGGAATTTCCCTACGATGATAATGCCGGTGAACTGTATCTGGAAAACTGAGGAGAAAACGGGCAGGCCGGGTGGTTAAAAAAAGACAGGTTAGCGAACAAAGAAACCGCAAGGAATCGGCTGAAACAATCTATCCTGACAGGATTTTTTAATCTAATACATGTCAGGAGTTAATATATGATTACGAAAATTGACAGGGATCGAACAGAATTGTATCGCCTTCTGCAAGAGCAGCTGTATTTTTTGAAGGAGTCTTCTCATGAATACGATAAAGGCATTGAAATAGAGGCTGTTCGATTAGCCGGCCACATACGCACTCTTTTACATGATTCAATCTCAAAAAAAGAATATGACTCCAGCCTATTAACAAAAATTAGTGAACTAAAAGAAATCTTAATCACAAACAAGAAAGTCGATTCTTCGGAATTTGGTACGGTTAATGGGCTCGTTCAGGCTGTTTATTCCAAGATTGAGCAGGCTCAAAAAGAGCAAATTACGTCGCGATCGCTTCTAACCCTGATGGATATGAAGGATAGAATAAAATATTTGGATACTGCCATCAACGACAAGAATGCATTTGCTTTTTATCACTTTGAAAACTGCAAAAATATGACCATCGGTGCTGGCTTACCTTACGCTGGGCTTCTCTCAAAGAAAATCTCAGGATTTGGTTTCGAAAAAAAACCAAAGTTGATATTTCAACCCCTATTTTATCAACCAAACTTTACCGTTGATCGTTATCCGTTCATAGACTTCGAAAGCTGGTGGATCGGTGAAATATATGACAACAGGAAAGGTGTTACGTTACGGAGAAAAGACATAATCCTCAACGTCACGAACCAAGAAGGTTTTGCACATGTGGGCGATAGCGTGGATTATAAATATTTTGCATATAAGCAGAAGAATGTACTCAATCTCAATGTAAACGGGGATATTGTGGAATTTGACAATATCCCCGTTTACGCAACTGTAAGGCAAATTGTATTTGAGTTCACAGAAAGCCTGGGAAAAGTTAATTTCGATAGTTCGGGCCGTTAAAAAATAAAACCGGATACACTGATCTGCGGGTCGAGAACGACGCGCGTCTCACCCGCGCGTTCTTGCGGAAATTCATGCGGCTTCCCCGGGACCGGGTGGTGCTGACCGGGCTGTTTCTTCAGCGAAGACGGCCCGCGCGTTGCACATCGTCTTCCCGGTTTTCTTTCCGGCCATCCTCGGGTATATTGAGCCCGCGTTTTAGAGCCAGAACATTTCTTCTTGCATGCAGGCAGAATTACCCATGGATAATGAAAAGAACGTATACGACGAGGCTGCCACGCAGGCCGTGGAACTTGCCAACCAGATTGCCGACCGCGAGCCCGAGGCCGATCTCTGGGATGTTGCCGACGGCCTGCTGGCCGGCGCGGTGCATTACTGGCTTTTTTCCCGCCAGCCCTGCGATGATCCGATGTGTGAAGAGTGTGAACCGGCCGGCAATGTGGAGCAGCGCCTTGATGAGTTGCTGCAGCTTGTCGAGGATTTTGCCCGGGAGAGTGAATATCTTCACACCGAGAACGATCAGCGGATCGGCCGGGCCTGATCAGCGGGCCGCGGGCGGAATCGGCTCTCCTTCCATGAGTAAGGGGTGCGGGATTGCCGGCTGCGGCTGGATACTATGAGCGCTTTGTCCAGTGACAAGCTGATCGTCGAGTTGAATTTCCGGGATCGAATCATCGACGAACGGCGTGGCCGGCCGCGGGCATTTGACAGCCGCCGGATGTTCGGGCTGCTTTCAGAGACCGTGGTGGATAAACGGACCCTGGAGATGGTCGAAATCCACGAACTCTACCAGGCCTTGAACCACACCGTTACCATGGTCGGGGCCGCCCGCCTCTTCCACTCCCTGACCACCCCCTCGGAATCCCTGGAACTGATCCACGCCCGCCAGGAGGCCTTTCTGGAGCTCGATGCCAACGACCGGCTGCGGAGCGCGGTGCAGGAATATCTGGGGGCCTTCAGCCGGGGCGAAGTCGAGCTGTTCCAATTGCTCAACGCCCATTACCAGCCCTGGATGCCCTACCGGCCCCTGCGGGGCGCGGTCCGGGCCGTTGACACCATGGTGAAGGCAGCGGCGGCCATTCCCCGGCCGGAGACCATCTACCTTGATTCGCTCATCCAGCTTATCCTCAATTTCGCCAAATCGCCGGTCAGCGACTTGGTGCGCCGGCCGACCTACCGGACCTTTGGCGGCATCAAGACCGGTCGCGAAAAATCCTTGCTGACCCCGGCGCTCAGGTTCCGGGCCGGCCGCCTTTCCGGCGGCACCATCGGTCTGGCCCTGCCCAGTCTCCTGGCCGGCGGCGCCTGGCTCACCGGCCTGCTCAACCCGGCACTTGCCGAATCCCTTGTCCTTTTAACCAGCGGAGGTGTCCTCCTCGGCATGTTTTATGGGTTTCTGCTGAAGCCGTTTGTGGACAACGAAAGCGCCATCCTGCCCATCCGCCGGCGCTTTCTTGAGTCGAATCGGTTCGCCTCGGCCGTGGAGGCGGTGGCTGGCCTGGATGAACTGCTCTCCTTTCAGGAATTTCAGCGGAGCATCCCGCATGCCATGGTGCTTCCCGAGATGTTTGATGGCGAACGCCATTTTTTCGAGGCGGTCGACATGAAGAATCCGATTCTGGCCAAGAACAACAAGGAGTATGTCGCCAGCAACGCCAACCTGAACGGCCAGGGCGTGACTTTTATAACAGGCCCGAACAGCGGTGGCAAGACCACCTTCTGCAAGACCGTGGTCCAGAGCCAGATTCTGGGGCAGATCGGCGCGCCGGTGGTGGCGAGCCGGGCGCGCATGAACATTGCCGACCGCATTTTCTACCAGGCGCCGGCCTTTGATTCCCTGAGCGACCCCGAGGGCCGCTTCGGCACCGAACTGCGCACGACTCGCGACATCTTCTATGGAACCACGCCCAAGAGCCTGGTGGTCCTTGACGAGATCGCCGAAGGCACCACCTCCCACGAACGGCTGACCCTGTCGGCCGCCATCTTGCACGGCCTGTTTGCCAAATGCAACACCAACCTGCTGGTGACGCACGCCTATGAGCTTGCCGAAATATTCGAGGCCGAACGGCTGGGGCAATTCATCCAGGTGGAGTTCCGCAATGATCTCCCCACCCACCGGCTGGTCGCCGGCATCTCCCGGGAAAGCCATGCCAACCGGGTGGCCGCGAAGATCGGTTTTGCGCCGGAAGACATCTTGCGGCATCTCAAGGAAAAGGGCTATGTCTGATCCGGTAACGGGTCAGGCGGTTGGATTATTTTTTTGTAAAACCAGGTTTGTGGCATCTTCGAACTTGACCCGCGCCATACTTTGATATTTTATTAGTGTTCGGCTGGGACATGACCCGGCCGTATCGACCCGACCCCGTTTTCCTGCAAGTTGGCAAAAAATGAGGAGGGCAAGACATGGACTGCGTACACTGTTACCGTGCGATCCCGATCGACAGGGCCAGCTTTCGGGAGATGTGCCCCCATTGCGGCGGCGATCTGCATATCTGTTTAAACTGTGAATTTCACGATCTCCAGACCCATGACCAGTGCCGGGAATCGATCACCGAGCCGGTGTTTGATAAAACCAGGGCCAATCTCTGCGAGTTTTTTCAGCAGGCGTCGACAACCAGACACGTTGCCCGGCCGCAGTCCGATGCGCGCCAGCAGCTTGAGGCGCTTTTCAAAAAATGACGAACGACCATCCCATGCGCTACCGCCGCTTCGGCAGGACCAACCTGCGGATGCCGGTATTGAGTGCCGGCTTCATGCGCTGCATGCATGGCTGGCAGGATCTGCCGCTCGCCGATATCCCGCGTGCCGGGCAGGCCAACCTTGAGGCCGTGGTGCACCGGGCGCTTGCTCTGGGCATCACCCACCTGGAAACGGCCCGCGACTACGGCACCTCCGAACGCCAGCTCGGCCGCCTCTTGCCGGAATTGCCCCGGGACTCCTTTCTGATCCAGACCAAGGTGCAGCCCGTTGCCGACCCGGCCGTCTTCACGGCCCATGTCCTCGACTCCCTGGCCCGGCTCAATCTGCAGCGGGTCGACTTGCTGGCCATCCACGGCATCAACGACCACCGCACTCTCTGGTATGCCTGCCGGCCGCAAGGCTGCCTGGCCGCGGCCCGCCGCCTGCAGGCCGAGGGCTGGATCGGCCACATCGGCTTTTCCGGCCACGGCGACACCGAGGTCATCCTGGCGGCTGTGCGCCACGAGGGAGACAGCGGTTTTGATTATCTGAACATCCACTGGTATTATATCTTCCAGCGCCACTGGTCGGCCATTGCCGAGGCAGACGCCCGAGACATGGGCGTGTTCATCATCAGCCCAACCGACAAGGGTGGCATGCTGCAGGCGCCGCCGCCCCTGCTCGTCGAACTCAGCCGGCCGCTGTCGCCCATGCAGTTTAACGGCCTCTTCTGCCTCGCGTCGTCGGAGGTGGACACCATGAGCATCGGCGCCGCAACCCCGGCCGATTTCGACGCCCATCTCGCCATGCTGACCCATCTCGACCGGGCAGCCGAAATCAGCGAGCCCATTGATCGGCGATGGCGGCAGGTGATGCAAGCCACCACCGGCCATGAGCGGCCGGACGCCCTCTGGGATCTCCTGCCCGCCTGGGAAACAACGCCCGGTTATATCAACCTGCCGTTTACCATCTGGCTGGACAATCTGGCCCGGGGTTGGGGCATGCAGGAGTATGCCTGGAGCCGCTACCGAGGCATGGGGCAGGACATTCCCTGGGTGCCGGGCAACACCGCTGCGGAACTGGACCGTTTCGATTTGACCAGGGTCTTCCGCAACTCGTCGCTCGACCCACACGAGATCATCGAATATGTCCGGCAGGCGCATGGTCGGCTTGTTGGCGGCTGGTAACCGTTTAGCAGCACCACATCTGCGGAGTTTATCCCCCCTTGCGGGGGATCATCGGCCTGCTTACATAGGCGGGCTATAGTTCGCAGGCCTCATTGTCGGCATACGAAACTGCCGACGATTGACACGCGCATCTGCGGCACTGCTAAACGTTTACCAACTCGAGGGTTACGGCGGCTGAGACCACGCCGGCGGGGCCGGCGGTTCTTCCGCCTGCCCACTATGTTACGCTTCACTTGTGGCCAGAGGTGGCGCTATGGTATTGGCAACAACAGGTTGGCTGAGATAATTCAGAACCCGGCAGGGGAGGTGTTTCATGAATCCGGCACTTCAGTTCATTTTTTCCAGACGCAGCGTGCGCAAATATCAGAACCAAGAGGTGCCTGATGCGATATTGACCGATCTGCTTGAGGCGGGCATGGCGGCGCCGTCGGCCGTGGCCAGGGACCCGTGGCATTTTATTGTGGTTCGCAAGCGCGAAACCCTGAACCGGATGACCGCTGTCATGCCGCACGCCCAGATGCTCAAGCAGGCAACGGCGGCCTTTGTGGTCTGCGGCGACATCAACCGGGCCCACGACCAGAAGGAGTCCTACCTGCTCCAGGATGTGAGCGCCGCCGTCGAGAACATTCTTCTGGCCGCCACGGCCCTGGAGCTCGGTTCCTGCTGGCTCGGCATCCATCCTCGTCAGGAGCGGATGGTCGGTATCCGGGAGCTTTTCAACCTGCCGTCCGCCATCATTCCGGTCTGCGGCATTGCGCTCGGCTGGCCAGCGGAACAGCTGCCGGCCCGGACCCGTTACAACCATGAGCACGTCCATGCGGAGACTTGGCAGGGGTAGATATAGGCTGTAGGCAGTAGGTTTTTAGCCTGTAGGTGGAAGATCAAACAAAACAAGGCCATGCGAAATTCAAGAGCGTTCCGATGGGCGCTCTCCCGCGATCAACGCACAACGGCTAACAACCTACAGCCTAAAAGCCTACAGCCTGATCTCAGCCCTGCGGGTTTTTCAGTTTTTTGTCCAGCTCGGCAAAAAGATCCTGTTTCTTTCTGGCCAGCTCCGCCTGGATTGCCTCCACCTTGCCGGTCAGTTCTACCTTGCCTTTCTTGAAATCTTCGATTTCCTGATGCAGGCCGTTTTTTTCCGTGGCTTTGGGGAGCTCTTCCAGCTTCAGGTGGTCCTTGATAAAGACCTTGGCATTGAACTGGGCCTCAAGCACATTGATTATTCTAAGATTGTGAAGTTTTCTGCTCATGGCGCCGCCCCATTCCACGGAGCAATCGAGAAATTGGCAGACATCTTCCAGGGACGGCGGGGTGTTCTGCCGATGTTCCAGGATTCTTATGGCGGCCACGAACAAATGGGCCTCGTCATAGAATGACGGTGGTTTTTTCATGGGGTTGAATCCTCCTCACATAGGGTTTACGTAGGCGCGGGATAGAAGGTGTACACTAGAAAAAACCATCCCCGGGCGGGGGATGGTTTTTTCTCAAAAAGAGTACCGGTGAATGAGAGGTTGCCGTACTAGCCCGTCTTCACAGTTATCTTTCTCGGTTTGGCCGGTTCAATCTTGGGAAGGGTGACGACCAGTATGCCTTCTGCTATTGTCGCCTCGACATTTTCCTGGTCAATGGTTTCCGCCAGGGTGAATTTGCGGATATAGCGGCCGGCCTCGAACTCCTGTGCCAGGATGGTTTCCTGCTCCGTGCCTTTCCAGGTCGCCTCCCCGGAGATGGTCAGTACCCCTTCTTCCAGGTTGATGACCAGGTCATCCTTGCCGACGCCAGGCATTTCGGCAATCACGGTTACGGTTTTTTCATTTTCAAAGATGTCGACGGCCGGAATAAACTGTTTGCCAGGTCTGGTTGGTTCACCGGCCTGCTGGATTTCTTTTTTGTCCTGTCCCATGATCTCTGTGTTCATGACGTTCTCCATTTCAGAAGGTTGGCCAGATGGCAGGAAAGAGGGCGTTTCGTCGCTTGCACTGATCTGCGGATCTTTTCCTGATTTCAACTGGCTTTCACGGTGATCTGTCGGGGTTTCGCCTCCTCGGCTTTTGGCAGGGTGATGGTCAGAATGCCGTTTTCCACCAAAGCGGTTATCTTGTCGGCATCGACCTTGGTCGGCAGGGCAACAGCCCGACTGAAGCGGCCATATTCGAGTTCCTGGCGATGATACGATGTTTTTTCATTAGCTTTTTTCGACCTTCTTTCGCCCTTGATGGTGAGGGTGTCGCCTTCGATGAATATTTCCAGGTCATTCGCCTGAATGCCTGGCAGTTCCGCCCGAATGAAGATATTGTCGGCGTTTTCCGAGATGTTGAGCGGCGGGTATACGGAGGAAACATGTTTTGCCGCTGTTTCGCCGCCGAAGAAACGTGGCCAGAGCATATCCATTTCCCTTTTGAATTTTTCCAGTTCGGCCCAGGGATTCCGGGGCAGGGGCCGGTCAGTGAATCTGATGAGCGTCATGGTGTACCTCCTGAGTAGTTTTTGTAATTATATGATTTTTAACTGTTAATTTCCTTTGTTTAAGAAAATAAGAATAATCGGATGGATGTCAAGATGAGAGCTGGAAAATGGTTAGCCGTCTGCATTTGGTCTATCTTCAGTCCACCAAATAATGTATATTGCCCGCCCAGGAATTTTGCTCGTAATCTTTTTTCGTAACTACTCAGGTGGATAGTCTGTAGATGTTTAGTCTATTAGCAACTGAAAAATGCCAGAGATTGTACGCATCGCACCTTATTTTAATCTTGCTAATAGACTATAGTCTAACAGCCTAACCCCGATAAACGGGATAAGTACCTTCACGAAATAATATTCTGCCAAAAACGTGCAGAATATTATTTCTCAGGTACTAAACAGTCTGAGTAGGCACATTTTTTCAATAATAGCCAATCAGGAGGATGTGAAAAATGAAAATTATACTGTTGGGCGCCCCCGGTGCCGGCAAAGGAACGGTCGCCAAGATGCTGACGGCCCTGGACGGCTCGGTGCAGATTTCCACCGGTGATATTCTGCGCGGTGAGGTACAGGCCGGCAGTGACCTCGGTCGGGAGGCGGAAGGGTACATGAAACGCGGTGATCTGGTCCCTGACTCGCTGATCATGGGGATCATGGAAAAAAGGCTGCAGGCGCCGGATTGCCAGAAAGGTTTTCTGCTCGACGGCTTCCCGCGGACCGTTCCCCAGGCTGAGGAGTTGAAGGCTTTGCTGGCTAAGCTTGGCATTGTTCTGGACATGGTGGTGAATATCGACGTGCCTACGGACGTGATTCTCGATCGGCTCTGCACCCGCCGGACATGCGCCAATGCGGGCTGCCAGGCAATCTACAACGTGAAGAGCAACCCCCCCAAAAAAGAAGGCATCTGTGATAAATGCGGCAGCCCGGTGATCCAGCGCGACGACGAAACCGAGACGGCCATCAACCATCGGCTGGCGACGTATAACAGCAAGACTGCCCCGCTGATCGGCTTTTATGAAAAGGAAGGGCTTCTGAAAACCGCTGTCGGCACCTCCAGCGACGCGGTGGTGAGTGCCATTAAGGCCGAACTTGGTCGGTAAGTTTAAGCGGCCGAACAGCGAATATCGAACAAGGAACCGCAGAATCTTGAAGTGGATAAACTTCGACATTCTTTAATATTCAAGGATGTGCTAATGCCGCATGAGTCAGAGATGGCGGGAGCGGCGATCTATATTCTGCGGTTCAAAATATAAATTTTTTTTAGGCAACAGCATTAACCTTGCGAGGTGTTGCAGGTATGTATGTTTCCAAATACCGAGAAGGATGACCCATGAGTGCATTACCTGTGGTAACGACCGATTTCAAGGACCTGCGCCTTATTCATCGCGGCAAGGTTCGCGATCTGTACGAGGTGGAAGACCATCTGCTGATGGTTGCCTCCGACCGGATTTCGGCCTTTGATGTGGTAATGGCGGATCCCATTCCGGATAAAGGTGCAGTTCTGACGAAATTATCTCTTTTCTGGTTTGATTTTCTTCAGGACATTGTGCCGAATCATCTGCTTACCGCGGAGGTTGAAGCCTACCCGGCAATATGCGCCCCATACAGCGAGACACTGCGCGGGCGGAGCATGTTGGTCAAAAAGGCGAAACCCCTGCCAGTTGAATGTATCGTGCGCGGCTATCTCTCCGGCTCGTCCTGGAGTTCCTACAAGAAAAATCAGGAGGTCTGCGGTATCCGGTTGCCGGCTGGCATGCAGGAATCCGAAAAGTTCCCGGCGCCGCTTTTTACACCTTCCACCAAGGCCGAACTGGGGATGCACGATGAGAACATCTCCGTTGCGCAGATGGAGCAGCTAGTCGGCAAGGCTGAAACCGCCAGGATTGCCGATGTCTGTGTGCGGCTCTATCAGAAGGCTGCCGATTATGCCCTGCAGCAGGGGATCATCATCGCGGATACCAAGTTTGAACTGGGCTGGTATCATGGCGAGCTTCTGTTGATCGATGAGGTGCTTACTCCGGATTCATCCAGGTTCTGGCCGTTTGATCAGTATCGGCTCGGTGGCGGCCAGCCCAGTTTTGACAAGCAGTTTCTGCGGGACTATCTCCTGTCGCTTGATTGGCCGCAGCAACCGCCGCCGCCGAAATTGCCGGCTGAGATAATCGAAAAAACCCGCTCCCGTTATCTGGAGGCGGTGACCAGGATCATCGGGGTAAAATAAGGGACGGTCTGCACAACGGTGTTCCGACCTGCTCAATCTGGCAAGAATTTACGATCCTGTTGCCCGTCAGGAGATTTTTTCCTGATGGGTGAGCAGGGGGTTGTAAACAGCAAGGGCCAGCTCCTGGAACCCGGCATCCTGCAGGGGGTCCGTATCGCCATAACATAACCTGAAGTAGGGGTCGTCCCGCTCGGCCGGCCGGTGATCGTCTCCATACCAGGCGAGCCGGGCCTGCCGCATCGCCTCTGGTTCGGCCAGCCGGTTCTGCATTTTTTCCGCGTAGGCAAACGAACTTGCCGGCAAAAAGGCGAGCGGTGCGGACTGACCCTGCCAGTAAAGCCGCAGCAGGGTGGCCAGCAGTTCCCGGGGCTGCGTTGGCGGGCGATAACGGTAGAGTGATTTCCTGTCGGCCAGAATTGTGACCGCGGCTGGCGGCTGATTGGCATCCTGCTCCAGAAAGGCGTTGTGCAGCAGGTGCCGGATCCAGGCCCTGAGCCTGTCTTTCGGCCTGAGCATCCCGGCTCGGTAGAAAAGCAATCCTTGTTGGCGAATCTCCTCGAGCCAGCCGCACACCTGGAACTCGTCAATCTCGAGGGCTAGTTCTTCAGGCGCTATTCGTTCCCCCAGATCAATTTTTTTCAATTTTTCGGTGAGTCCGTCGATTTCGGTTAGGATTTCCTGGAAAACAATCCCGGCGCTTCTGCCATATGGCAGCTCTCCCCCTGCCTTTTTTGCCAGCAGATATGGTGTGATCTCCTGACCGTCCAGCTTGCGTTGCAGCATTTGCTCGGCCAGCCGGTAACGGTCCAGGCCGGTTGTGGTAAACGGTTCGGTTTCATCAAGGGCATCCCGGCTCGGAGCGAGATGAATGGCCAACTGCTGGGTGAGGAAGAAGCGGGCCGGCTGTTGGAAAAAAAGGCAGAGCCGGTCAATCGTCAATCGGCGGCATGCATCCGGCGGTTCAACCAGCCTCGAGGTCAGAAGCGGTTTTTCGGTTATTTTGGTTTTTTGACGGAGAATGTCGGCCGCCCGGCAGTTGTCGTCGGCGTAGCTGAAGAGCTTGCTGCAGGCAATCTCTTCGGTTTTGAAGTAGTCCGGATGAAAGGGGTGGAGTTTGTGGTGCGTGGTGATCTGCTCCCGAATGGAGCCGTCGGCTGCCTGAAATCCCTGGTCAATGTAATCCAGCAGCTCGCTGACCAGCACGGAGGGTGGCAGCAGGGTGTCGTCCCGGATTGATTGGCCCACATAGCTGATAGAGAGTTTCTGCCGGGCTGCCAGCAGGGTTTCCAGAAAGAGATAGCGGTCGTCAAGCCGCTGGGAACGATCGCCCCGTTGCCGTTTTGCCGCCATGAGATCAAAACTCAGGTTCTGGTCCGGCCGCGGCAGAACGTTATCGTTCATGCCGAGTAAACAGATGATGGCAAACGGCACACTCCTGAGCGTATGCATGGCCGTGAACGTGACGCCGCCGGTCAGCAAGCCGGTAGGGCCAGTTGCGGTTTCCGGGCTGTTCTGTTCGACGGCGCGCAACAGGTGGGTGCGGATTACATCAAGCCCGACCGGTTGTCCGAACCCGGTGATTTCCTGACCGACCGGCAGTTCCTGGAAAAGGGCGCGGAGGAACTGGCTTTCCGTTGCGGTTTCCTCGTCAACCTGGAAGCATTCCTCCAGGAGAGTGGTTAACGTGGCGGACCAGGCGGTCAGGCTTTGTGGCTTTTCCAGGCGTTGCACATGCCGGAAAAGGCATTCGCAGAAGTCGAGAAATCGGCCGAGAAGAACGGCATCTGAGCCTTCTATGCCGCCATGAGGCAGAATGCCGGCGAACATTCTCTCCGGCGCAGCGGCCATGGCATAGCCCAGGAGCAGGCGATCGATGCCCGCGCGCCAGCTGTTCTGCGCAAAGGCGGGCAGGGCGAGGCGGCGCCGGCTTTCCTGGTCGACTCCCCAACGGATGCGGCTTTCATCAATCCAGTTGCGGATCAACTCCAGATTGTCCGCTGCCAGGGCAAAGCGCTGGTGGACAGCGGGCGCTTCTATGAGCTCCATGATCCGGGCAGCGGTCAGCCGCGAACCAGGCAGTTTGAGCAATGCGAAAAACGGGTCAATGAGCCGGTGTGATAAGCGCGCTGAACCCGTTGCGATACTGTACGGTATTTTGGGGCAGCCTGGGGCCGGGTTGTCAAAGACCGCCTGAATCAGCGGGGCATAGGTCTCGATGTCCGGCGTCAGAACCAGCACGTGCCGTGGTTCAATTTGCTGGTTGCGGTCAAATACACCGAGAAGATAATCGTGCAGAACCTCGACTTCCCGCCATGGACTGTGACAGACGTGCACCGTGATGGAATCGTCGGCAACGGCGACCGGCATTGCCGACGGTGTCTGCGAATTCGTATCGGAGATACTGTCAGGTTCTTGTCGAGTTGCCCCCCGGTCGGCAAGCGAGAGAATGTCCGTCTGGATGGCGGCCAGCAGGTGTGACCCTCCGGGCTTTGCAAAGAGTGGTTGTTCGTCGACGTCGAGTTCGTGGAGCATGGTCAGGAATTCCTGGCCGACCTGCCCCAGGGAGGCCAGCAGGCTGTTGCCCCGCTCCAGGTAAAGGAGTTCGCTGTTTGTCCGGGCAGCGCGTTCCTTTTTTGAGATGACGAGGTCTGAGGCAATGTCATCCCAGAATTCCCGGCAGGGATTCATGAAAAACAGAGAGACATCCGTGTGGTTGGCCAGGCCGGCCAGCAGCCGCAGGTACGAGGGAGGCAGGGAGGAGACTCCGAATACCGTGATTCTCGGAGGCAGGAGTCCGGCAGCAAAGTTGCGGTTCTGAAGAATGGCAAGACAGTTTTCAAGAAGCCGGGCCGGATGAAGATCGTTTTTTTTGTGTTTGTCGATGCGGCGAATCAGCTCCCGCCAGAGCTCGCTCTGCCATTTTTCATGATCGCTGTTCGAAGGGCCATTTTTCTCCCAGGCGCTAATCATGTCCGGTCGGAACAGGAGGTAGCGATCAAACATCTCCGCGAGTCTGACGGCCAACTGGTAGGGTTTGCATTCAAGTCCGTCCCGCAGGTAGGAGTTGACTGCCGCAAAGGTCTTTTTTCCTGCCAGGGTGGGCAGGAGGTCCATGAGATGCCAGGTCAGCAGTTCCTTTCTGTAGGACGAGATCTCCGGCTGGCCGGAAACGAGCTGTTTCATTACGTCCCGGAAAAAGGCGTTGGGCAGCGGGAAACGACTGTTCGCCCAGATCCCGAGGCGGTCGGCAAGTGTCTGTGCCAGCCAGCGGGCCATTCCCGGATTCTGGATAACAATGGTTTCTGGAAACAGAGGAGGGGCCGGGTAATTGTGGAGAATTTCCGCCAACTGCTCAGCGAGCAGTTCCAGGCGGTTTCCGTTGATGGCGGTCAATCCTGGCATGTTTTTTGGGAAACACCGTGGCTAAACGTCGGGGCCGCTCGACCGGCGGTTGCTATGCAGCAGGGTCGGAGCCCTTCACCCTATTTCGGCCCTCTTCCTTGGCCTTGTACAGGGCCTGGTCAGCGCTGGAGATCAATGCCTCCGGCTTGCCATCGCGTTTCGGAATGCAGGTTCCGACCCCGACGCTGATGCTGACATGGTCGCTGACCTTGGACTTGGCGTGCGCCAGCTTTTTTTCCTGCACCGCCGCCCGCATGCCTTCGGCGATTTTGAGGGCACCAGCCTGATCGGTTTCGGGCAGCACGGCGGAAAATTCTTCACCGCCGTAGCGGGCCAGGAAGTCAGTTTCGCGCTGCAGGGAGCCTTCCAGCGCGGCAGCCACCGATTTCAGACAGTCGTCACCGCCCTGATGACCGTAATGGTCATTGTAGAGCTTGAAGAAATCGATGTCGAGCATGATCAGTGACAGGGGCGTTCCCTGACGCATTGCCCGCTGCCACTCCTTGTGGAGTGTTTCATCAAAACTGCGGCGGTTGGCAATACCGGTTAAGCCATCCAGGGAGGAGAGCCGCTGCAGGGTGCGGTTAGCCTCGGCCAGCCGCTTCTGGCTCTCCTGCAGGGCCTGAAAGGCCTCGTCGCGTTCTTTCAGGTTGATATATGAGCGGGAGTGATAGCGGATACGGGCGATGAGTTCAACCTTGGCTGGCAGTTTGACCAGGTAGTCGTTGGCACCCAACGAGAAGGCCTCGCTTTTGATCTCCGGTTCTTCCTTGGTGGAGAGGACGATGATTGGCACCTGCGCGGTTTCCGGCTTCACCCGAAAAAAACGGACCATCATCAGGCCGTCGATCTCCGGCATCACCAGGTCCTGAAGGATAACGGTCGGTTTGATCTGGGTGGCCATTTGTATGGCCTCGGTCGGGTTCTGGCAATAGTGAAAATCGATATCTTTTTCGCTGCTCAGCGCCCGTCTCACTGCCTCGGCGATTATCGCCTGGTCGTCAATGAGAAGAACCGTAATCCGGTATGCGTGAAGGGGGGATATCCCTTCGTTTTTTTGGTTATCAGGCATTGTTGGCAGAGATTCCATGCAGGAAGTTTTTACCCGGCATCAGCAGATTGATGAGGGTTGATCCGATCCGGTCCGCCGGCAGAACTTCTTTTGCCGCGCCAATTTCAGCCGCTATCTTCGGCATGCCGTAGACAATGCAGGTGTTCTTGTCCTGGGCAATGGTGTGCCATCCCTGCTGCCGAAGGGTGAGCAATCCCTGGGCGCCATCTTTGCCCATGCCGGTGAGGAGTACACCGATGATGCCGCCCTGCCAGTTTGTCGCCACACTGTTGAAGAATACGTCTACGGAAGGGTGGTAGAAATTTTCAACCGGTTCCCGTGAGTAGGCGAACGTGTTTGCAGAAGTCAGGATCAAGTGGTTGTCCGTGCAGGCCAGATGCACTACGCCGCGTTGCGGCCTATCTCCCTTGGCAGCAATACGTACCGGCAAAGCGGTCTGCTTGTCAAGCCATTCAATCAGGCCCGGGGTAAATTTTTCGTCCATGTGCTGCACAATGACGACGGCAGCCGGAAAATTTTGGGGCAGAACGGACAGGATCTGGACAAGTATCTTGGGGCCGCCGGTGGAACAGCCAATGGCCACGAGGCAATTTTTATTCTTGTGGGGTCGGGCTGATGGTGCAATCTGTGGCGCCTTCTGTGACGACCAGGCGTTGCCGGTCAGTCTGCCGATGCGGGTTATTTTTTCCAGCAATTCCCCGGCACCGGACGTTTTGCTGTCCTTATCGAGTCCAGGGGTGGCCACGGCATCCAGAGCCCCGGCCCCCATGGCCTCGAAAACCTTGGCGGAATGTCCGGCCACCGTGGCCGTGACAATGAGGATGGCACAGGGAGTGGACTGCATGATGCGCCTGGTCGCCTCCACCCCGTCCATGACCGGCATGATTAGATCCATCAGGATAATATCCGGGGTGTCGTCGTTGCAGAGCTGTACCGCCTCGGCGCCGTTGCGGGCCACCCAGATGATTCTGTGCTCAGGGGCGCTGGATAATGCCTGCCGCAGGCTTTCAACCGCAATGGTTAAATCGTTGACAATACCTATTCTCACCTGATGAACCCTCGTGTTTTTTAGTTGTTTGCTTGGCCGATCAGATCCCGAACTGCCTTCACCAGGGTCTGGTCATGGAAGCTACCTTTCGTCAGATAGTAGTCAGCCCCGGCCTCAAGGCCCCGGTTCTTGTCTTCCTCTCTGTCCTTGTAAGAAACAATGATCACCGGCGTGCTTTGCAGTTTCTGGTCCTGCTTGATCAGGGTGACGAGTTCGATGCCGTCCATCCGCGGCATGTCGACATCCGTGATCACCAGGTCGTATGTCCCTCGCCGCAGTGTGTTCCAGGCGTCCATGCCGTCGACCGCCACATCGACTTCATAGTCTTTGGCAGTAAGCATCTTGCGCTCTACCTCGCGCACGGTAATTGAGTCATCAACGACCAGGATGCGTTTGACAGTTTTTTCCGAGGTTGTCTTCTCGGATTGACTACTGGTAAAGCGGCGCAGACGATCACCGGAGATAAGCAGATCCATGGAGCGAACCATGTCTTCAACATCAACGATAAGAACGGGGGTGCCGTCCTCCAGAATGGCGGCCGCGCTGATATCTTTTGTTTTTCCTAGATGGGGATTCAAGGGTTGGACGACCAGATCACGCACCCCCCAGAAACGGTTGACGATAAGACCGTACTGATGCAACCGGTCGCTGAAGACCGCCACGGACATTTCTTCATCATCGGGCAGGTTGATGGCCGGCTTGCCGAGTACCTGTTGGGCATGCACCAGACCGATTCGTTTATCGTTGTAAGTAAAATACCGACGTCCCTCGACCGTTTTGACCATTTCTTTTGGTATTTTGAGCACATGGTCAATGGCGACCAGGGGAAAGGCATAGGGCTCATTATGGATCTCGATCAGCAGCGCTCGCATGACCGAGAGGGTGATGGGCAGTTGCAGTTCGAAGCTGGTGCCCTTGTGCAGCTTGGACGATGCTCGGACTACACCACGCACTTCGCTGACCACGCTATGCACCACGTCAAGGCCAACGCCGCGGCCCGACACCTTGCTGACCGTTTTCTTGGTGCTGAAATTTGGCAGGAAAAGAAACTCCATGAGTTCAGCTTCATTGAGGTCGGCTGCAACCTCCTTGGTGATCATGTTCTTCGACACAACCGCCTCGCGGATTTTTTCCACGTCAATCCCGCGGCCGTCCTCGGCAACGAGCACATTGAGCATGCCGGCCCGGTGTCTGGCCTCAAGCCGGAGAACCGCTTCGCGAGGTTTGCCGGCCTTTTCGCGTTCGTCCGGTGATTCGATGCCGTGGTCAATGGCATTACGGATCAGATGGTTGAGCGGCGCCTCGATTTTTTCCATGATATCACGATCTACGCGCGTATCCTCGCCAACGATTTCCAGACGTATTTCCTTGTCAAGTTCCCGGGCCAGGTCGCGTACCATACGGGGAAAGCCGGCAATCCCTTCGGAAAAAGGCCGCATGCGACTGGCAATGAGTTCATGATAGAGACGATGGGAGATTTCAGTGGAATGGCGGGAATGGTCTTCCAGAACGCCAAGTTTTTCAGCCAGCATGAATCGGCAATTGTTGATTTTTTTGTGCAGTTCCGCGATGTAGTTTTGCGTGAGACCAAGACGTTCATCTACCTCCAGATTCATTTTGTCCAGGACGCGAAGGAGCTCATCCTGTTTCATTTTCAGGCGCATGAGCTCGGAGGAAAAGGAGGGCATCCAGCGGGATTCGATCAATACCTCTCCTGCCAGCCCCATGAGACGATTCATGTTTTCTGTCGAAATTCGGATGGCCCGGCTGCCCTCCTTGTCTTCACTGCGTCGGCCAGGATTTTTCTGGGCTGCGGCGGGTGAGGGCGGGGCCGAATCTGTTACAGGCTGAACTATGGGCACCGGTTCAGGGGGTGCTGGCTTTTCCTCCTTGGCCGGAGCCGGTGCGGTCGGCTTTGTCTTTGGTTTTTCCTGCCGGGCCAAGGCGGTAAAGTCGTGGGTCAGCCCATCAATTACTCCGGCTTGAGCGGCAAGCCACGCAGGCACCTCGTCGGCCGGCAGCTTGGCAATACCAATGAGCAGATCAACACCCTTCAGCAGCAGATCAATGCCATCCTTGTTTAAATGAACCTTGCCGGTCTGGGCCGCGACAAAGACATCCTCCATGGCATGCGCCACCCGGACGGCGCCATCCAGGCCGACAATGCGCGCCGCACCCTTTATCGAATGGGCGGCCCGCATTAAAGACTCCAGCCGGTCGGCGGCGGTTGGTTCCTGTTCCAGGGCCAGAAGATCATCCGTCAGCGTGGCGCAATGATTCTCCGCCTCCATCCGGAATAAATCCAGCATGGACATGTCGCTCAGATCAGCACCGTTTCCGCTGGTCATGACAAATCCTTTGTTAAGGTCTTGAACAGCATATCGTCCTTCAGGAAGCCGATGTCCTTATTGCCAAGGCAGAGGATGCCCCTGGTATAGACTGCCTTAGAGCCGGAAACGGTAACCGGTAGATCGCGGATCATCTCCGGCAGGTATTTGGTATGACCCAAGACCTCGCTTACCGGAAAGGTCAAGGTATAGCCTTGGTGGCGGGCAACAACAAGTCGTTCAGGGGTCACATAGCGGGTGCGGGTTTCCGGTTTGATAAGTCGTTGTATCCCAAGGACGTTGCCGATTGAGACACAGATTTCCAGCCGGCCCCGGACGTTGACAATACCGCGCA
>Ga0156789_1083_pt2 | contig 21188 bp, 18 predicted proteins | sample RifOxyD3_FD_110738 | JGI IMG/M metagenome (GOLD analysis project Ga0156789, IMG submission 110738) | Deltaproteobacteria bacterium RIFOXYD12_FULL_57_12 | reverse complement strand
CCCGTCCCCCGTCGAAGCTTGGAATATCGCACCGGCAGTCAGTTCAGCGGTGGACAGGGGAGGAACGCTTGCTGAAGAGAGGGGGGTTGTCGGCACTGCATTATCCCGTGCCCACAACCCGCAAACTCGGGTTCTAGAATTCAGTTAATTTTCTTCTTCGGGTTGCATGGCAGCATCTCGATAAATCTGGTCTTTCTCTCTGTAATCGCCAGGAATAAAAAGATGCGTTGGAAGTACAGATAGTTCGAGAGGCATTTCTTTAAACTCATTGTAATCGTATCGCGCAAAATGTGTAATCTCGAAGAGCCGGTTATCGGGCGGTTCTGAAGCGATGGTCATTACATATCCAAAAGGAGGGTAAGTGATTTCGGAAATTACAGATATTTTGCCCGTGTTGACGTTTAATAAGCCTGTGCTTCCTGAGGCTCGAAATCTGCCTGTCGTATTGTAATAGACGAAAAAACGGTACTTTGGTGAGAGATACTTCTCGTTTTTGTTCATAACAAAACGAACCATCTCTTCATTTGGGATGCGAAATATTTCCGAGTTCACCGAAAAAAACATGGTTGCAATCTGCTTCAAGATTGGCAATGGAAATAATTTGTTGAGATAAATCAAGGATGGCTTGCCGCTGGCACGAACGAGCATTTTCATGCCTTGATAGCACCAATTGACAAATTGGTCGCCATACCAAGCGCCCGTGTCGTTGTTGCATTTGTCGCATAAGGTATGATACCCCATGCCGCGTTGCTGGATTGGGCCTTTGGCTACTTCATCTGGTCCAAGCTCGAGAGGAATACCTGCAAATTTCACTGTAACAACCGGACGGTTATTGAAAGCCGCTCTCGGAGGGATATGCTCAAACGATAGTGGGCCATGCTGACCGCAAATATGACAAACACCTTCTGGTCTCTTTTTTGGCATGGGAGCTGATGATAGATGCGTAGTCGCTCCGGATTGACGTTGTGGCAGAATCAGCGCCTTGCATCGCAGTGCCCCTTACACCACGGTGATGGTTCTGCGCAAGATCAAGTGAGCGTTTTATCGGCTGCGGTGACCTGACCGGAACCTCCCAGGGCGAACAGTTTATTCTGACCCTTCAAGTGCCCGGTTTGAAGACCGGGAAATCGCCGGGCTGCTCAGTGCCGCCGCCAGCGGGTCCGGCCGGCCGGGTGTCTTCCTGGGCGTGCTTGTCTGCCGAGCCCTCTCCAAACTGGTCCAGATAGAGGCCGGCCACGCAGGCGGTCTGGAAGGGGAGGAGCAGAATTTGCAGGAGATTGAGCACCGGCACGAAGTTGGCCAGGAAGCTCAGGATCATGGTGGGAATAACCGAGATCATCAGGAAAAAGACCAGGTGCATGAAGAAGCCGGTCTGGTCGACCTTCTGCTTGCTGGCCCGCATGGCCTCGCCGAGCGACAGCTGGCGGTCGGCCATCAGGGGCAGGGCATAGAGCCACCAGGTGGCGAAAAGAAGCCCCGGGATGATGAGGAAGAGGAAGCCGCAGAAGATGAGCAGGAGCAGGAAGAAGTACGGGAAGAGAGCGGAAAAGCGCTTGAGCCCGGAAAAGAGGTCGTTGATGGTCGCTTGCCGCTTGTCCCGCAGGCATTGAATGAGCAGAAGCTGGTAGCCGGCCAGCAGCGGGCCGGCGGCGATCCCGAGGGAGAGAATGAGGAGCATCTGCACCACCAGGCCGCCCAGAATGAGGACCAGTGGCTGTTCTTTGATCAGGGTGTAGCCGTTTTTCAGATATTTCTCAAAGTCCATGTTCCTCCCCCTTTTGTTGGTGCTATTTCCGCAGCAGCCTGGCCATGTCTTTGGCAAAGTAAGTGAGAATGATATCGGCGCCGGCCCGTTTGATGCTGAGCAGGGTCTCCTGCATGACCCGTTCCTCGTCGATCCAGCCGTTGGCACCTGCTGCCTTGATCATGGCGTATTCGCCGCTCACATGGTAGGCGGCGATCGGCAGATCGAATTCCGCCCGCAGCCGGTGGATGATATCCAGGTAGGCAACGGCCGGTTTGACCATCAGGATGTCGGCGCCCTCTTCCACGTCGAGGGTCGCCTCGCGCAGGGCCTCGACGGCATTGGCCGGGTCCATCTGGTAGCCGCGCCGGTCGCCGTGCTGGGGCGCGCAGTCGGCCGCATCCCGGAACGGCCCGTAGAAGGCGGAGGCATATTTGACCGCATAGGACATGATCGGCACATGCTGGAAATTGTTGTCATCCAGAATGGCGCGGATTTCACCGACCCGGCCGTCCATCATATCCGACGGCGCCACCATGTCGGCTCCGGCCCGGGCATGGGAAAGGGCGGTGCTGGCCAGGACCTCCAGGGTCGAGTCGTTATCCACCTGCTCGTTGATCAGGATGCCGCAGTGGCCGTGCGAGGTGTATTCGCAGAGGCAGACATCGGTGAAGACCAGCAGCTCCGGCGCCTTGTTCTTCAATTCCTTGATCGCCTGCTGGATGATGCCGTCCTTGGCGTGGGCCCCGGAACCCATGGGGTCCTTCTTGGCCGGCAGTCCGAAGAGAATGACGGAGTTGACGCCGAGGTCGAGGCATTCCCGCGCCTCTTTGCCGAGCTGATCAACGGTGATCCGGAAGACACCGGGCATGGAGGAGATTTGCTCTTTTTTCCCCTTGCCGGGCATGACGAACAGCGGATAGATGAGCTGGGCCGCCGACAGGTGGGTTTCGCGGATAAGGGCGCGGAAGGATTCGTTTCGGCGGAGGCGGCGCGGCCGGTATTCTGGGAAGATCATTTGTTGTCTCCTCGTCTGGATGCTGGGATGGTTACTTTTACTTTGTTACATTCCAAGAGAATTCAGGAGTCAGGAGTCAGGAGTCAGAATTCAGGAGAAAAGAGCGCTATTCTTTTGCCCGGCTGGCTCGATTTATTCTGTCTCCTGAATTTTGTATTCTGAATTCCATACGGTGGCAAAGTAGAATTACGTCATGCACGCATTGCACAACCTCGATGCACGGTTACGATGCTGGAATGTCAATATCAAGCGCCTTGATTTTCTTGTGCAGATGGCTGCGCTCCACGCCGATCTGCTCGGCGGTCTGGGCGATGTTGCCGGTATTTTCTCGCAGTCTGGCCAGCAGGAATTCCCGTTCGAACTCTCTTTTCGCTTCCTTGAAATCAGTCAGCCGGTATGGCCCGGTCATGGTTGGCCGTTCCGGCAAGTTTCCCGCAGGCTGACCCGGATTGAGGAATAAGGCGACCGTTGCCGCGGAGATGACCGGCTCCGCGCACATGATCGCCAACCGTTCCACCAGGTTGCGCAATTCCCGGACATTGCCAGGCCAGTTGTGGCGGCCAAGGGTGGCCAGGGCCTCCGGGGCGAACTCCTTTCTGCCCAGGCCTTTCTTGGAAAATTCATCCAGGAACTCTTCAACCAGCATATGGATGTCCGCGGCTCTTTCCCGCAGGGGCGGCACATGTATCGGTACGACATTCAGCCGCCAGAAGAGGTCGGCCCGGAAATTGCCTGCCTCGATCTCCTGCTCCAGATTTTTGTTGGTGGCGGCCAGCACCCGGACATCGGTGGTGATCGTCCGGTTGCCGCCTACCCGCTCAAAGGTCTGCTCCTGGAGAATTCTGAGAATTTTTGCCTGAGTTTTGAGGCTCATGTCGCCGATTTCGTCCAGGAAGAGCATGCCGTTGTTCGCCTGATCGAATTTGCCGGATTTGCTCGCATGCGCTCCGGTGAAGGAGCCTTTTTCATGGCCGAACAGTTCGCTTTCGATGAGCTCTTCGGGGATGGCCGCGCAGTTCATCTCGATCATGGGCTTGTGGCAGCGCCGGGATTGCCGGTGAATGGCCTGGGCGACCAGTTCCTTGCCGGTGCCGTGTTCGCCACGGATCAGCACCCAGGCGTCGGTGGGCGCTACTCGGTCGATCTGTGCGCGCAGCTGCGAAATCGCTTGGGAGTCGCCGGTCAGCATCGGCCGGCCGCCCGCCTTCTGCCGGAGGATGAGATTTTCCTCTTCCAGCAGGGAAAGCCTGAGACCGTTCTTGATCGCCAGGATTATCTTGTCGTAGGACAATGGCTTTTCGATGAAATCAAAGGCCCCGGTTTTCGTGGCCTGGACCGCGGTCTCGATGGTGCCGTGTCCGGAGATCATGATCACCGGCAGGCGGGCATGGGTCTGCCGTATCTGTTTTAATGCCGTCAGGCCATCCATGCCCGGCATCCAGATATCGAGGAGGACAAGGTCAACGGCCTCCTCGTCGAGCAGACTGAGGCCCTTCTCGGCCGAATCGGCGCAGAGCGGGACGAAACCCTCATCCGTGAGGATGCCGGAGAGCGCCTCCAGAATGCTGGTCTCGTCATCGACTATAAGTATTTTTTTGGACATGATCGTTGTCATTTGGCCGACGATTTTCCGCGGGCGATGTCCATGCAGCTTGGCTCTCGTGTAACTACCCAGGTCGTTTAGCCTGTAGTCTGTTAGTACCTGAGAAATAATATTCTGCACGTTTTTGGCAGAATATTATTTCGTGAAGGTACTTATCCCGTTTATCGGGGTTAGGACAAAGCAACGAATGAATCAGGCACGAATCTCCTCCCTATCGGTCTAACCACCTATAGACTATCCAACTGAGCAGGTATCATTATACAAAAGCTCGGCGCCCTGGCAACCGATATCACTCGATCAAGGGCAGTTCCACGATGAACACGGCGCCGGTCGGCTCGTTGTCCTTTACCCGGATATAGCCGTTGTGGTCGGCGACCACGGTGCTGGCGATGGCGAGCCCGAGGCCGGTGCCGGATTTCTTGGTGGAGAAATAGGGTTCGAACAAGCGCGGCTTGTCTTCGTCACGCACGCCGGGTCCGTTGTCGCGGACCTCCATGAACACGGCGTCGCGCTCCCGGTCGACCGTCATTCTGATTTCGATGATGCCGTGGCGGGGGAGAGCGGCCACCGCGTTGTCCAGTAGGTTGATGAGGACGCGCTTCATCTGTTTCAGATCAAAACTGAAAGGCGGGATTGCATCAGCCGGGCCGAACCGAAATTCGATATCCCGATGGGCAGCTTCGTACAGAACTAGCACCTCCCGAACCATGTCCGGCAGGCTGTTCACGGTTTTTTGCACGGCCGGCATCCTGGCGAAGTTGGAGAATTCGCTGACCAGCCGCTTCAGTTCATCCACCTGGTTGATGATGGTCCGGGTGCAGAGGTCAAAGACCTCGCTGTCCGCGCCGAGCAGGTCGAGATATTTTTTCCGCAGGCGCTGGGCGGAGAGCTGAATCGGGGTGAGCGGGTTCTTGACCTCATGGGCGATCCGGCGGGCGACCTCCCGCCAGGCCGCCATCCGCTGCGCTTTTTCAAGCTGGGTCAGGTTGTCGAAGACCAGCACCATGCCGATCGGTTTTTTTTCATCGTCCTCAAGCTTTGTGAGGTTGACCAGCAGGGAAAAGGTCTCGTTCCGCACGGTCAACTGGACCGGGCGTTGGAAGGATGATTTGCCCGACCCGGCCAGATGTTCAAGAAAATCATCAAGGATGGCCAGGTGACTCGGGTGGAGAACGGTGCGATAGTCCTTGTTGAGGAAAAAACCCTTCTTGATCTGCAGAAGCTCCTCGGCAAAACGGTTGATGGTGGTAATCCGGCCGCTTTCGTCAAACGAGATGACGCCGGCCGCCACGTTCTGTAGGATGGTTTCCGTGTACTGCCGGCGGTTTTCCAGTTCGACATTGCCTTCACGCAGGGCTCGGTTGGCAGCCTCAAGCTGCCGATTGCTGGAGGACAGATCCCGGGTCATCATGTTGAAGGAATCCACCAGCAGCCCCATCTCGTCGTCAGCCTCCTTTTCTAGCACAAAGTCGAGTTCTCCTTCGGCCACCCGCCGGGTGGCGGCCGCCAGCTTGCCGATCGGGCCGGTCAGCCCTTGGGCCACATAAAAACCGAACCAGACGGCGCTAAAAATGATAAGCAGGGTGACAATGAGCAGGATGACCAGCAGGCTGGTCTTGATCGGTTTTTTCAGGAGCATCAACTGGCGGTAGCCTTCGATGCCGCTGGAGATAACCGTCATGCGGCGCAGTTGGTCGGCGGAGATCAGAGAGGTGGTGATTAAAGCGAATGTGCGGTTGCCATCGGCCCTGATCACGACCGGGGTTACGCTTCGGACCAGTTCGCCGATCGCTACCGGCTGAATGGTGGTCTGTTCGTGGGCGCCACTTAAGGCCAGCCGCAGAAACTCGGGTGGGATTGCCGGCAGGGGCTGGTCGGCAATCTGTTCGTCCAGAACCGTGAGCACCGGCGTCCGCTGGTCGGACAGGAGTTCAAGGGCCACCAGGCCGTGCGTGGTCAGGGTTTTTCCGAGATAACTCTCCAGCCCCGAGAAATCATCGTCCGCGGTGTGCCGGGTTGCGATGGTCTCGGCAATGGCTTCGCCCTGGCGGATAACCTGTCGCCTGGCATCCTGGTAAATCTCTTTTGCCGTGTTCAGCGATTCCTGCAACGACTGCTCGACCGTGGAGTTGAACCAGTAGTCCATGCTGGTGGAAACGAACTGCAGGGCAATGAAGAAGAGTAAGGCGGTGGGGATCAGCGACAGAAAGACAAAGGAGATGACCAGTTTCGTCCTGAGCCTGGTCCCCAGAAGATTTTGGCGGCGCTCGAAGACCAGTTCCACCAGGTTCCTGAGCACCAGGAAGACCATGAGCAACAGGAGGCTGACGTTGATATTGATCAGGACGAAGACCAGGACGTTGCCGCTCACCGGGAAAGGCACTTCACCCAATTGGGAAATTCTGGATTCCGCAAAGGTCAGAAGGGGAATCAGGCAGAGGCAGGCGAGGATAATCCTTCGAAATCGCCGCCGTTTTATTTCTTTCCGGTTTTCATCTGCCATCAGACTGCCATCAGTATCTGAATTCGAGGACATGCCAGTCAGTATCAAAATCCCACAGGGAAGAAAAAGGAATCAGATAGTGAAAATACATGGGAAGCGTTTTCTTGGCCAGTTTGGCCTTGACCTTCAGTCGGTATGTCCGGTCGGATTCCAGGCGGCTGAGGGGAATGGCCGAGAAACCGTTCACCTCGGCCATCAGCGATTGAGCACGGGCCAGGTTGCTGACGACTGTGTTTTCCTGTTTTTTTTCGGCCAAGGTAATCCGGTATTCCTCTTTGGGATTGTCGTAGGCCAAGGTGTGATTGAAGTTGTGCGATGCCAATTTTTTGTCCGGCCAGCCTTTGCGTACCTGGTAGAGATCGACATAAAACGTGAAGGTGGCGGGGATGCCGTTCTGGATGCCGGCCGTGATTTCATCGGTAAAACAGTTCTTGACCGTGAAGTAAAGAAGCAACTCGGTTTCGGAGTTGGTGACGATGATATCGGCAATGGTGGCTTGCCGGGCCAGGAGCGTTCCCGGCTGGAAAACTACTGCCAGGGCAAGGAAACAGCAAAAAAATATATGGCGAAAGCATGTAGACATTGATGCTCCGGCAGTAGCAGCGAATTCGTCCCTAAGGGTTTATCCTGCGTCGCTGGGTTATGGTCGATCGATCCGGGAAACGGTTGTGTGTAAACGCCGATATATTTACACGATATTCATGGTTCTGTCCATGCAGGAGATGTCCCCGGTTTCGGCTGGATTTCGGCTTGACAGGGAATGCGTCTCCAGTTATCGTAATTTTACGATAAGATTTCTGCTGGCATGGAGGACACATGGCGCAGTGTTGTGCTATTGATCAGGAAGGAGGGGCGCTGGATGTTGAGGGCTTTGCCGCAATTTGCAAGGCCTTGGGCCATCCGGCCCGGGTGAGGATCGTCCAGTTTCTGAAAGGCCTGGACAGTTGTTACTGCGGGCAGATCGTCGATCTGCTCCCGCTGGCGCAGTCCACGGTGAGTCAGCACCTGAAGTGTTTGAAGGATGCGGGGTTGATTGTCGGCCGGGTGGAGGGCTCGTGTACCTGTTATTGCCTGAACCGGGAGATATTTGAGAAGTTTTTACGGTTGGCCGACCGACTGTAACGGCCGAAATAGAAAAAACAGGGAAGAATCAGATGGAGAGAAGCAAACAGCCGGAAAAGAGTTGCTGCGCGCCAGCCAGGCCGGCCAGGGATGTGGCGGTCGGGCCGACTGGCCTGCGGATGCTGCCGATTGCCCAGCCGCCTCAGGATGAGCCCTGCTGCGGACTGCCGCCCGGTCCGCCGAGCAGTCCGTTCGAACGGCCCGGATATCGGCTCTGTGGTTTTGTCGACGATTTTATCGAGACGGCCAATGGAGCGGTGCCGCTCGTGAAGACCACGCTTGATTCAGCCGATAACCGGGGCACTTTCCGAGCCCGGTTCAATATCGGCCGTAACAACTACCGGGTGGCGCCGGGGCTTTACGGCGTTGGCCGGCCGGACCGGGAAGCGCCAGTGCTGGTGACCGCCAACTATAAGCTGAGTTTCGACAGCCTGCGCCAAGAACTCGCCGGCATCGATGCCTGGATACTCGTGCTCGACACACGCGGCATCAATGTCTGGTGCGCGGCCGGCAAAAAGACGTTTTCCACCGACGAGGTCATTAATCGGGTACAGGCGGTAGGCCTGGCGCAGGTGGTCGGCCATCGGCGGCTCATCCTGCCGCAGCTCGCCGCTACCGGCGTCGCGGCCCATCGGGTCAGGAAGGGGTGTGGCTTCGAGGTGGTCTGGGGACCGATCCGGGCTGGTGACATCGGTCGCTTCCTGGAGAGCGGCCTGCGGGCCGATACCGGCATGCGGCGGGTGACGTTCAGTCTGGCCGAGCGGTTGATCCTGATACCGGTCGAGGTTTCGCTGACGCTGAAGCCGGCCCTCTGGGTGCTCCTGGTCGCATTCTTCCTCTCCGGCATCGGCCCGGAGGTGTTTTCGTTGCGCGCCGCCTGGCAGAAAGGGCTGGCGGTTTTCGCTGCCTCCCTGGTCGGCATCGTGGCCGGCGCGCTTGTCGTGCCGGGCCTGTTACCCTGGTTGCCGGGCCGCTCTTTTTATCTCAAGGGTATCCTGACCGGCCTGGCCGGCGGCGTTTGGGTCGCTACGGTGTATGTGGCCAGGACCGGGCCGTATGGAGCGGCCGCGCTCATTTTCTATACTGTGGCGGTCAGTTCTTACCTGGCCATGAATTTTACCGGAGCAACGCCCTATACCTCGCCATCCGGTGTGGAAAAAGAGATGCGGCGCGGTATCCCGTTGCAGGCGGTAGCTGTGGTTCTGGCCGTTGTGGCCTGGCTCGGTTCGGCTTTCAGTGGTTAGTGACCTGTCACGAGGAGGTCAGCATGGAAACACTGCGTTATCTCAAAAACGTCTCGACGTTGCGTCTTGATCAGGAGACCTGCATCGGCTGCGGCATGTGCAGCACGGTCTGTCCGCATGGGGTCTTCGTGGTCGAGGAGAAGAGCAAGGCCCGGATCGTTGACCTGGACGGCTGCATGGAATGCGGGGCCTGCGCCGCCAACTGTGCGGTCCAGGCGATTACGGTTACCCCGGGTGTGGGCTGCGCCGCCTACATCATCCAGTCCTGGCTCAAGGGGAAGGCGGCCGCATCCTGCGGCTGTTGATCGGGAAGGAACGGCGGCCAAGAGAAGGGTCAGTTCTTGTCGCCAGCAAGAATTTGCTGAATGGCCTGCAGCAGTTCAACGGCATGATAGGGCTTGGCGAGCATGCCCAGGAAACCGTATTGCCGGTGGGTTGTCAGGACTTCATCGTTCGAATAGCCGCTGGCGGCGATGGCTCTGACCGCCGGGTCAATTGCCCGCAGGTGGTCGAGAGTTTCCAGACCACCCATGCCGTTGGGGACTGTAAGGTCCATGATTACCAGATGAAAGGGTTGGCCGGCTTCCATGGCCGCCCGATAAAGGCGGACAGCCTCCCACCCGTCGACGGCCGTTTCAACGTCGAAGCCTCTTTCCTTGAGAATATGGCCAGTTATATTCCTGACCATTTCCTCGTCGTCCATGATCAGGATCCTGGCCTGGCCGGGAATTGCCATTGGCGTACGATCGCCGGGCGCTGATTCGGCAAAGGCTGGCTGGGCCGCCAGTATGGCGGGCAGATGAAAGGTGAAGACCGCTCCGTGACCCGGCTGCGTGTCCACGCGCAGGCGGCCCTTGTGTTTCCGGATAATGGAAGAACTGACCGCTAGGCCGAGGCCCCTACCCGTCGGTCTGGTGCTAAAGTAGGGGTCGAATATCTTCTCCTGGATTTCCGGACTGATCCCTTTGCCGGTGTCGGCGAATGAGACCTTGACATATGGCCCGGCCGGCAGCGTATCTGTCTGGTCGATGAAGGTTTTTTTTGCCTCGACCGTGAGCGCCCCGCCCTCGGGCATGGCCTGGACAGCATTGCTTACCAGGTGGTTGACGACCTGTTTGATCTGGTTTTCGTCAATATTTGCCGGCCACAGGTCGGCGGCTATTCGGAAATGGCAGTTGACATGGGTGCCAGCCAGGGCGGCGTGGGTGGTTTCCCTGATGAGTTCAGCCACCGGGACAAGGCGGCGGCGCGGCGCGCCGCCCTGGGCAAAGGTCAACAGCTGTTGCGTGAGGTCCCTGGCCCGGAAAATGGATTTTTCCGCCTGGCTGAGCCGTTCCGCCGCCTTGCCGTCCGGTTCCGAGAACATTCTGGCCAGGTTGATGTTGCCGATGATCGCAGTCAGCAGGTTGTTGAAGTCATGGGCGATGCCGCCCGCCACCAGGCCGAGGGATTGAATTTCGCGGGCCTTGCGCAGTTCCTCTTCCTGTTTTTTTTCAGCGGTTATGTCCCGAAAGGTCAAAACCGAGCCGAGACCTTTGCCGTCAGCAGCAGTGATCGGGGCGGCGCTGACCGTGATCAACCGCTCAGTGCCGTCCTGGCTGATCAGAATGGTGTCGCCGGCCCGCTGAATTTCTCGGCCGTTTTCCATGATTTCCTGTGGCAGATCAAGACAGCTGCGTCGGTTCTGCTCGTCCACAATCCAGAAGATGTCGCGAGCCGGCTTGTCCCGGGCTTCCTGTTGGGACCAGCCGGTAAGCCTTTCCGCCACCCGGTTCATGAGGACAATCCGGCCCTCGATATCCGTGGTGATGACGGCGTCGGCAATGCTGCGCAGGGTTACGGCCAGGCTTTCCTTTTCCGCGGCCAGGGTTACTGCGGCCAGTTTATGCTCGGTGATGTCCAGATAAAGCAGCACTGCCCCCCTGCTGGTTTTGTCCCGTGGATCAAGGATTGGGGTGGCCACAACGTCATAGTGCCGGCTATTGATTTTCCAGTCGGTCAGGTGGGTGGTAGTGCCCTCGCGCAGCACTATCTGGAATGGGCAACATTCTGCCAGCTTTTGGTCGCGGCAGATTATTTCGTGACAGTATGAACCCAGCGGGTTGTCGCCGGCTGTGGGGAACATTTTTTTGAAGCTGGCATTGACGGCCCGGATCCGCATGGCCTCGTCCAGAACCATGATGCCGCCGCCGACCGCCTCGAAGATGGCCTGGTGATGCCGGCCGGCTTCCCGGTTGTTCCGGAGCAGATCGTTGAGCAAGGCGGCAAGCGGCGCCAAGTCGCCGGCGTTGGCCGCGATCGGTAGCGGGACGCTGTCGCTCGCGGCCGCCTGTCGGGCCAGAATGATAAGTTCTTCCAGTGTCATGTTGACCAGCCGTTTTCCTGGCAGAGGCGTCGGAGGTTGGTCCCGCTTGCGAATGCGCGGCAGATCCTGCCATCCGGCCGGGTGCCGGGATGCCTGTCGAGCCGCCCGGTAGCATGGCCGGTGCCAGTGGTTTTGTCAGACATTGAAGCGGAACTCGATGATATCGCCGTCCTGCACTAGATAGGTCTTGCCTTCCAGGCGGGAGGTGCCTTTTTTTTTGGCTTCCTTAGTGGAGCCGGCCGTCATCAAATCATCGTAGGCAATTACCTCGGCGCGGATAAAGCCCTTTTTAATGTCCGAGTGGATCACCTCGGCCGCATCCACCGCCTGGGTGTTTTTTTCGATGGTCCAGGCGCGGACCTCGTCTTCACCCACTGTAAAGAACGAGATCAGGCCGAGAATCTGGTAGGACACGGCGATGACCCGGTCGACCACCGAGGTGGTGATTCCGTACTCCTGGAGATATTCTCTGGCATCCTCTTCGGACATTCGGGCCAGCTCGTGTTCCAGCCGGCCGCGAACCGTGATGCAGTTCTCATGGGCGAGCAGTTCCGGCACCGCCGGCGCGGCTTCGGATTCGTCGTCGTTGCTGAATACAACAAGTATGGGCTTGGCCGAGAGAAAGGTGAAGCCCTTCAGCAGACGGGCCGCAGCCAGTTCAGGGGAGCGACGTAGAGGGGTGTCCTGCTCCAGGAGCGTGCGGCATTCAATCAGCAGTTTTTCCTCTTCGCCGTCGATCTTGCGGCCTCGCTTCTGGTCAACGGTCAGACGTTCCAGCCGTTTTTCCACGACCAGGAGGTCGGCGAAGATCATCTCCTGGTCCAGCCGCGCAAAGTCGCCGGCCGAATCGGGTGCACCGCCGCTGGCGTCAACAAAGTTGCGGACCACATGGAGCAAGGCATCGCAGGAGCGGACGCCGGTCCAGAGGGTTTCATCCTTTTTCTGACCCTGGGCGTAGATTGCGGCTCGGGGCAGCAGGTATTCGATCTGGGTGTAGATGGTCTTGCGCGGCTTGTATAGGGCGCTCAGGGCATCGATCCGCTTGTCCGGCACCCGGATGGTGCCAAGCCGGTCTTCCATCCGGGGCAAGCTTTCTGTTGGCACGATGCGGGTGATGGCCTCAAAAATGGTAGTCTTGCCAGCGCCTGGCAGGCCGATAATTCCTATCTTCATGAGTATTGTCCTTGGTAATGTCGTGATGAACGTGTCTTGCAAACGGGCACGTCTTTTATTCCTTTTTTGGATTTCCCGCAAGCCGCTCCGAAAAGAGAAGGCGGCGATGGTGGAGATGGCGCGGTCCCCAGGCTGTTTTAACAATCAGGCAAGTGGCGTGCTTTAACAGGGGTTGTCCGGGGTGGTCGGCGGACAACAGGTCTTCGTGTCCGTGTCGGTGCGGCGCCGGCAGTGTTCGTCTCTGGCATGGGCGCCACGGCGCAGCCAAAGAATACTGGTCTCCAGCAGTTCGACACCGACCAACACCCCGACCGTGACCACGGTGAGGGCGATGGCCGCCTTGATCTGGCCGAGGCCGATCACCGACCCGATTGCCGCCAGCATCCAGATGCCTGCCGCCGAGGTCACGCCTTTTACGATAACGCCGCCCTGGGACATGATGACGCCGGCTCCCAGGAAACCAATGCCGGTTACCACCTGGCCGATCACCCGGGTCGGGTCGGCGGTAGCTGACGGGTATGCGGCACCAAGATGCACAAAAATCTGGGTCCCGAGGCAGATCAGAATGCTGGTCCTGATGCCGGCCGGCTTGCCGCGGAGTTGGCGTTCGAAGCCGATAATGGCGCCGCAGAGTAAAGCGGTGCCGATTTTGATCCAGAATTCCGCACTCAGGGGATTTAAGAGAAGCGTTTCCATGGTCAGGCTCACCAGCGGCAAGAGTGTGCGACTTGAAGTGTTCTCGGCTATTCTACATCAGGGGGGGAATTAATTCTTGGAAAATCGCAGTGGCAACCGGAAAGGATCATCAATTGCGGTCTAAGGGACCCAGAAAATACAAATATACCATCACGCATCCCGTCTTCGGGCCATCTTTGGTCTTGCCTCAATCGCAAAATCCTCAGAGTAGCGCTGCTACTCCTGCGGTTTTGCTCAATCGGCGCAACCAAATCTGACCCCAATCCGGGCGCGATCCAGGTACATTAGTATTTTCTGAGTCCCTTAGAAAAAAAGAGGGCCGGGCCTTTCGACCCAGCCCTCTTCTGAGGATTGCAGAACTCATTGATTTCGGCCGTCCGTCTCTGGACAGCCTTGCCGAACTTAGTCTGCCATGGCGTTCATGGCGCGTTTGGGGTCGGCCTCAACTTTCTTGAGGATCTCGCCGGTTTTGGCTTCGTTCAGCCAATTGACCTTGCCGGTGCCCACATCGTAGATGGCGCCCACCACCTTCACCTTGCCGCTGTTGACCAACTCGCGGGAGGCGGGGCTGCTCATGAACAGGTCTTCGATGCCCTGCCAGACATTTTCCTCGATGCCGTACGGGACCACAGCCTTGCCCTTGTCATCGGGATGGGCTGCAATGGCGCGCTTTACCGCTGGGATGATATTGTCCACCAAAGGCGGGATATTCCGTTCCAGCGTCAACTTTTCACCCTGGACTACACTGGTCACCGCAGTGACGGCGCCGCACTGGGTGTGGCCGAGCACCACCAGCACCGGGGTGTTGACATGGGCCAGGCCATACTCGATGGAGCCGGCCTCATCAACATCAACAACATTGCCGGCCACGCGGATGACAAAGATGTCCATAACGCCGACATCAAAAATTCTCTCCAGCGGCACGCGGGAGTCGGAGCAGCCGATAATCGTGGCAATGGCGTGGTCGCCCTGGTTTTCCGTGCCGGCCTGTTTCAACCGGGCCGCATCGGTGTGGGGTTGGGTCGACTTGCCGGCCACGAAGCGGGCGTTGCCCTCCTTGAGGGTGGTGACGATCTGGTCGGGGGTGGGCTTGTGGGCCGTGCTGCCGCTGGCAAAGACCGGCGCGGCAGCCAGCACCAGGCCGCAGCACAATGTTGCTGCAATGGTGGCGATCCGTTTCATTTTCCTCTCCTTTTTCATTGTGTTATTGATCGATTGGCATGCAAGACAAGCCATGTTAATGAGTGAATTGTCATTCAACTTTTATGAAAGACGCCCTGTGTTGTCAAGGTTTTTTTGCGAAAAGAAATTCTGGGACCGTCTGATCCTGAACGCCGGAAGTGGCTACCAGATCTGTTTCAGGCCATTTACCATAAACTGGACAGCGATGACCGCCAGCAAAAGCCCCATGAGGCGGGTGATGACCTTGATGCCGCTGACTCCCAGGAGCCTGCTGATCCGTTCTCCCAGAAAAAAAACAGCATAGGAGGCAAGACAGGAGAGCAGGATGGCCAGGACAAGTTCGGCAATGCCGGCCGACGCGGGTTGTTGTTTCCAGACCAGTACGGCGGTGATCGCCCCGGGTCCGGCCAGCATGGGGGTGGCCAGCGGCACCAGGGCAATATTTTCCTTGGCCACGCCTTCCTGCTCCTCTTCGGTGGTGCTCTTGAGGCCGACGGGAAGTATCTGCAGCATCTGCAGGGCGTAGATGAAGAAGATGAAACCACCGGCCAGTTGAAAGGCTGGCAGACTGATGTTGAAAAACCGGAGGATAACGTCGCCGCTCAACGCGAAAAAAAGGAGGATAAGGCCGGCGGCGCCGGCGGCAACGGCGGCCATCCGCCGTTGTTCAGCCTCGGAATTCTGGGCGGTGAAGAGCAGGAAGAGCGGCAGGTTACCGAAAGGGTCCATGATGATCAGCAGAGGGATCAGCAGGGTTAAAAAGGACTGCAGGGTTTCCATGACGGTTCCCATCAGGGGGTTGCTTGTTTTTTTCCGCAGGATTCAGAATACAGAATTCAGGAGACAGAACAGATTGAACCATTTGGCCAGAAGTATGTTTACCATTTCTCCTGAATTCTGACTCCTGGATTCTTTCGGAATGTGACAAATGAGAACGAAAAGGCTGCCGCCCATCTCTCTGAACAGCTGCCGCGCTGGATTATATCTGGGCCGAATTCCGCTGGTTTTTTTCTTGGCATTGTTGCCTGGTTTGGAGTATTGCAATAATGTGGCAGTTGGCCACTTTGATGAATGGCCGTCCGTAACCTCCTGAAGAACGCATGGATTTGACCGCAGATGGTGATTGAACAGCAGCAAGATGGGGCCGGGTATTATCGACTGCCGCGCGGTGGCGTGCTCATTCCCACCTCCATTGGCAATCTGCAGCTTGGCGTACCGCCGGAAACCATCAAGGACACCATGGTCATGGCGGGCGGCGTGCCGCAGGTCTTCATCCTGCCACAGTATCTGTTCGATCTCACTCGGGGGATTGCCCTGGCCGAACTGGAATTCCCCATCTATTTTAATTTTTTTATCAAGAAACAGAAGACCAGGGTTGTCTGCGGTGCGGCTCAGTTGCGCAGGATCGAGGTTGTTGTCTCCGAGGCGATGTTCGGCCCGGCGCAGCTCGATATCATCAACGAGTTTGTCAACGGTGCAGCCACTCCCGGTTTTCCGGACCTGCGGGCGGAGATGAATTATTTTAGGGCACTGCCGCCCGCCACTCGGCCCATTGTTCTGGATGATCTTGTCGAATTTATCGAATTCGACAAGGAGGGCCGGGCGCAGATCGGGCCGGTCGAAATCCGCCTTGACGACCTCCATAACCTCAACATCGTTGATCCGGGCGGCGCCACCGTGGTCGTTGCCCGGCAGACGCCTTTATTCGGCGGTCAGGTGGAAAAAGCTGCTCCGGATGATTTTAAGTTCCGGCCGCCGCTTTTCGGGATCACCACACTGGGGGCCGGCCACGGTTTCGATCCCGACGCCAACACCTCAGGCCTGCTCATCTGGCTGAACCGCCGTGGGGTTGTTGTTGATCCGCCGGTCAACTCCATTGACCATCTGTTGCGGCTGGGCGTCAGCCCCAAGCTGATCGACAGCGTCATCCTGACCCACTGCCACGCGGATCACGATGCCGGGACCCTGCAGAAGATTCTGCGGGAAGACAAGCTGAATCTGTATACCACGGAAACCATATTCAACAGTTTCATGCGCAAGTCAGCGGCGTTGACCGGCATCGACGAAGAGCATCTCCGGAAACTGGTGAATTTCTATCCGGTGCTGATCGGCGAGGCCACGAATATCTGCGGCGGCGCCTTTCAATTCAACTATACCCTCCACTCCATCCCGACCGTCTCGATCAGCGTGGCCGCCTACGGCAAGAGCATGATGTACAGTTCCGACACCCTGAACGATCCGCGCTCCATCGATCGGCTGTACGGGGCAGGGGTCATCAGTAAAAGCCGGCGGGATTTTCTCGCGGATTTCCCCTGGAACCACACGGTGATCCTGCATGAGGCCGGCATGCCGCCTCTGCACACCCCGCTCGAATATCTGTGCGGTTTGCCGGAAGAGATTCGCAAGCGCATGTTTCTGGTGCATGTTGACCAGAAGATGATTCCCAAGGACAGCGGGCTGCGCACCGCGCCAACCGGGCTGGCCAGCACCCTTGAACTGGCTGCTAACTCCTTGCCCCATGAGGGGGCCATTGAATTGCTGGATGTGCTGGCCCATAACAGTCTGTTCCAGAGTCTCTCCATTGGCAAGGCCCGGGAGTTTCTGCTGATCGCCCGCCAGGAAAGTTACGATGCCGGCGAGGTCATCTTCCGGCCGGAGGATGCGGCTGAACGTTTGTACATCATTGTCAGCGGCCAGGTGGATATTGTGGCCAACGACCAGGTGTTGGCTACCTACAGCAACTGTGACTGCTTCGGGGAGCGGGTTGTCTTTCCGGACGAGAAACACACGACAGCCGCTATTGCCAGGACCGCGCTCCGACTGCTGTGGATCAGCGGCTGGGATCTGCTCAGCTTCATAAGGGGGAGCGAGAGCGCCGACATTTTATCTCGTATCGCTGTTTTTCAGGACCGGGAGTTGCGGGCGGTTTTCGATGCGAGCCGCCTGCTGCGCAGCCTTACCCCGGCGCAGCAGACCCAGCTCATGGGTTGGCTGAAGCCAATTCCCGGCGAGCTGGCCGCCGGCAGCGAACTGGTCAGCGCCGGCAGCTGGCCGCAGCGGTGCTACATCATCCAGACCGGCGAGGTGGATGTCTATCAGGATGGAGTTCACATCACTACCCGCGTGCGGGGCGATCTGCTCGGCATCCCTTCTCTGTTCGGCGCCGACCCGCCGCGTTACGACTGCGTGGCTCGAACCGCCCTGCAGCTCTACGGCATCGACCGCCGGGCCATGGTCGCCTTTCTTGACAAAAACCCCGGCGTTTATATCAAGTTTTTTCACTACAAGTATTAAGCCTGATGAGGCAATAAAAAGAATCCGTAACATTTCTCCGGGTAGAAGTGTTGAAAGAAAATTTTTTGATCCCAATGGCAACGGCAAACAGATCGTTACAACGCCTGCTGTTCCTGGGCGACTCGATGATCGAGTATTACGACTGGCAGCAACGGTTTCCCGGTCGCACGGTCCGCAATCTGGGCATTGCCGGTGAAACGGTCGAGGAACTGCTCGGCCGGATGCCTCGAATTCTGGCGGAACCACCGCCTGATCTCATCCTGATCATGACCGCCACCAATAACGTGGCCATGGAGGATCAGGGCTTCGGGATTGCCTACGGAGTAATCCTCGACTACCTCAGGAAAGGCTTTCCGCAGGCGGTACTCGTGGTCAACAGCCTCCTGCCCTTCACCCTGCCATGGCTGGGACCGGCGGCCGCAAGCACGGCCAATGAAATTCTCCGCAACCTTGCCCAGGAGAAACAAGCTGTTTATTTCGACGTTTTCCCAAAGTTTGTGGACAGTTCAGGCGCGGCGCGCCGCGAATACTTTCTTGACGACGGCGTCCACCTCTGCGAGGCCGGCTATCTGGCCTGGGCGGAAGAAATAGCCGCCCTGCTTGAGCGGTTGGCAGTGACGGAGAGGCATTATAAAGGCGTGGAAGGTTGAGGCGCAGCTTCCTTGCCGTGACGGTAAAAGATAATTGCGGGAGCGCAACGGCCCCCGTTTTCGACAGCATCCAATGCAAACAAAAACGAAAAAAAGAGTTCGCGTCGTACTCGTCGTTATTGCCGTGTTGCTTCTCATTCCCGCGTGGTTTGCGTATCAGCTCGGCATCATTCCCCGCATCGACCGGATCCAGACCTTCCACGCACCGGTCTTCGGGACGGACGGCCAGGAGGTTTATTGCCTGACCAGGGATGCCTGGGGCATCTCCTGGGGGTTCGGCATTGAATCCTTCACCCCGCCTGCCGCGGTGATCGTGCTCGGCGACCGGTTCGGCCTTCAAAAGATAAGCCGTGAAACAGGAGAAACAACAACGATTCATACCTGGCGCGTGCACCATCCGCTCAAGCCGAAAACGCAATACCGCAATTATCTCTTCGGCATTCCAGAGTGCGAACTGAGGTGGGAGGGCCGCTTGCTGCATTACAAAATAGGTCTCGACTTTCTTCCCAATGACCCGCCCGGCTTGTCGGTCAAGGAATGGGCCATCGGTTCCTGGGACGCGGCGACAAAGAGCCTTGTTGAAACAGATACGTGGAAATCAGGGTATCAGACGACAGATCGCTGGACCGAGCAGATTCTCGCCGGCCCCTTCGAGGTCGTGGAGTACAAGAGCCTGGCGCTCATCCTCTACGATTCCAACACAAAGACGCGAACGCCTCTCCGTATTTCCAACGCAGGCGGATCGCAGCTCCAGGCGGAGATTGCGACAGCGGATCTGACGGATTATTTACACCGGCTGCGGCTGGAGCGGAGCAGGACCATTCGTGAAACCTACGCGGGATTGGTCGCAGGCTTTCAGGCGCAGGGCCTGCCCGAAGGCGACGCAATGTTGCGGGCCAATGATGAGATGGAAAAGAAGGGATATTATCCCAAGACCCCCAAGCTTGTAGCGGAAAAGATCGAAAGCGGCCAGCCGGGCGTAACGATTTTTACGATTACGGCCGACGAGTTCCGGTTCGGTCTGTTCCAGGATATCGAGAAAGCCATTGCCGAACCGGGCACGGAAATTCACTTTTACGGGAATTACATCACCCATCGGGATTTCGATACGAGCAAAAAACTGAATGAGTATCTGGCAGCAGGCAATAAATCGTTTATCGTGCAGACCGATAAAGGGATGTTTCTTATAGCCATTCAGTAGCGGGTGAATCGCTACTACTTCCTCGACAACGGAGTGCGGACCGCCCTCCTCAATAACTGGTATTTTTACTGCATTGATATTCTGCAAGATATCTGGTTAACAAACAGAGGCGGCGGTTAGGAAACCTTTGTCCGGTTTTTTGCCAGGTTGTTTATGGGGGAATTCGTGGCAGGTGGCTTGGGGTTATTTGTGGCCAAGGTGAGAGTGTTGCTTGGTCGGAGGAATTGCTGGGGAATGATCGCTATCTAAAACAAGTTGTTTTAGAACCAGCGTCCCCCTCGTCAGGCTAAGCCATTGCCGAACCGGGCGCGGATATTCACTTTTACGGAAATTACATCACCCATCGAGATTTCGACACGAGCAAAAAACTGAACGAGTATCTGGCGGCAGGGAACAAGTCGTTTATCGTACAGACCGACAAGGGGATGTTTCTTTTATCCATTCAGCATTCAGTAGCGGGTGAATCGCTACTGCTTTCTCGACAACGGAGTGCGGAACGCCCTCATCAATAACTGGTGTTTTTAGTACTTGATATTCTGCGAGATATCTGGTTAACAAACAGAGGTGACGGTTAGGAAACCTTTGTTCGGTTATTGTCGGGTTGTTTGTAGGGGAATTCGTGGCAGGTGGCTTGGGATTATTTGTGGCCAAGGTGAGAGTGTTGCTTGGTCGGAGGAATTGCCGGGGAATGATCGCTATCTAAAACAAGTTGTTTTAGAACCAGCGTCCCCTTCGTCAGCGTCCCCTTCGTATGCATGGTCTATCTCCACCTGCGCGCCCTCTGCGACGGGATGACGCCCAAGGCCGGCCTTCATTACTGGCGCACCGTCGCCGGCCGGGAAGTGGATTTCGTCATCGAACACGGCCGCCGCCTGCTGGCCTTCGAGGTAAAGCACGCCGCCAACCCGACGGCGTTCGACATCAGAAACCTGCTTGAGTTTCTGGATGCCTATCCGGAAACGGTCCGGGGGGTGGTGGTCCATGGCGGCAACCAGATCAAATGGCTCCACTCAAAAGTCGTCGCCGTCCCTTGGTGGTGGCTGGACGCCTCCTGAATCCAGGGGGCTGGCAGGAAGAAACCGGGAGCAGTTTTTTTTGACAGTCTATTTGTCGGCGAGGTGCGCTGCAAGCCAAGGCTGGAAGGGGTGAAGCGAGCAGCCAGAAAGTTTTTTCAAGATTTAATCCTCGGGCCTTCGGACCATCTGGTAGCATTTTGTTTTGAATAGCAAAGAGAAGAAAGATCTCCGCGAAACAGATCTTGATATTCTGCGAGATGTCTGCTTAACAAACAGAGACGACGGTTAGGAATAGTTCGTTCGTTTTTTTGTCTGGTTGTTTGTAGGGGAATTCGTGGCAGGTGGCTTGGGATTATTTGTGGCCAAGGTGAGAGTGT
>Ga0156789_1071_pt4 | contig 21463 bp, 24 predicted proteins | sample RifOxyD3_FD_110738 | JGI IMG/M metagenome (GOLD analysis project Ga0156789, IMG submission 110738) | Deltaproteobacteria bacterium RIFOXYD12_FULL_57_12 | reverse complement strand
TATAATATGACCACCGGGCTTGTCCAACAAACGGTTCAGATCACGGCTTCGCGTGATCTAACCTTATCCGTTATGTGTTTTGATTTGCACGTGAGATACAATCTTGGGCTTCTTGTATTGTTCTAAATACACAAAATTCAAATATAACTTTATCCTCACTTAACATCTGAAACATTCGAGCAATTCCAAAATCTACGTCTCTACCCACTACCCACGTGGCTAGCCCTGCACCTCTTTGTTCTTTATATTTAGCGGTCATTTCTGCAATAGCATTAAGTTCGACTGCACGCAGGTGGTCAAAAGTGCACTTTCTGGCATCCCATATTATGTTAAGACCAGGAACCCAGTTGGGGTGATTAATAATTTCCAAATAACACTTTTCAAGGTCTTGAAGATTAAATTTCAACGATAATTCAACTTGATAATAAGGCAATTCATTCTGCTTAATTATTTTGAAATCCATGAAAAAATCACCTCACAAGAAATACGGCACGGCAAAATACCCAGTGGGGCAACATCGGGAGCGTTATTGACTAAATTGACAAAACCTAGCGCATGATCTTTCCTTGAAAAAGTGGGCACCTAATTTGAGCCCGATCAAAAGCCGCCGTAGTCTGGTAGTGAGGGTTGAGTGGGGTCGCTGCCTGTAGAAAATCAATATAGGGATGGCGGCTGTTAACTTATCTTTCGCACCTTCGTCGGATGATACCATGCCTGAGTTCTCATTGATTCGTAGGTAATAATTCTGCTCGTTTCGACGGCCATCACAGTTTCAATTTTTCCGTAAATTGTCCTTACGTTGTCTCCTGCTTTAATCGTCGTTTCCATTTTTAATTCTCCTTGCAAGAACATGCGCCATTGGCCAACGCACATGGTGTTTTATAGGGCGTTCTGTTGAGATAGAGAGACGGCGGTACTGGGCTATTTCTCATTCAACCGTTCACGCAATTTTCCTGACGGCTTGAACGTAACGACTCTTCTGGGCTCCAGCACCAACTCCTCACCGGTCTGAGGATTTCTCCCTCGCCTTGCTGCTTTATCTCTGACATTGAATTTCCCAAAACCGGAAAGAAGAATATCGTTACCATCTTCAAGGCTGGATTTCAGAATGTCGAGAAAAGCCTCAACAGCGTTACGTGCTTCCTCTCTGGCGAGATTGAGGTGGGTGGCGTGGACTTTTCTGATGAGGTCTGCTTTTGTCAGAGTCATTGCTATAGCCTCTCCTTGCAGGTAGAATGAGACTCGTATAATTATGCCTGGAAATAGTTTTGTCAAATAATTTCGTTGAAATGAGCGCGATGCCGTGAAAAGATTTCAATACAAAATATCCGGTCAGGGAAAAGAGGAAACGATCTGGGTATGTGCTGCCTGCAAGAAGGCGCATCTGGAAGAAATCCTTTTGGGGAAAATGAAGATATTCCATGTGATGTGTGTGGCGGAAGCCCAAGCGGGTAATCTTGTGATTACCTCCCCAAAAATGTCAGCCAATTTCGAATGGAAGCTGAAGCGAATGCGACGACGGAAGCTGTGTGGTGGTAAGAATTGACGACAGGATTAGAATAATTTGTGGCGAAATGCACTGCTTCATCGACGCGCGTTCGACAGTGCAAAGCGTGCTGTTGCAGATAAAGCAGAGGATTGCGAACGAAGAGGACTCGTTTCTGATCCGGCTATAGGCATAATGAGATCACTGAACCAGCAAATGCTGCCTACTTCACTTCGCTTCGAGACAGATTTGGCCCCATAGAGAGGAAAGATCATAATTTAAGAAGGGGCTTTTTGGGGGGCTTTTGGAGCCCCCTTTAATCATCTTTGGAATTTTTAGTAATTTCCAACTATCCGAAATCACTAGGAAGTGTGCTTTCCGGGTTGGCCTGTCACGCCGGAGGTCGCGAGTTCGAGTCTCGTCGGCTCCGCCAGTAGTATCAGGGGGGTTAACCTTAATTGGTTAACCCCCTTTTTTATTGTAGTGTGCCGCGCATGGAGACGAGGCCCCCTGATAGGGTGGCACCATGTCATGAACGAAGCGGGTTTATTACCCGGATTCCCTCAATAATCTGACCATGGTTGAGGTCTTCGGTGAACAGCGTTTTTGCGTTTCCTTCATATGCGGCAGCGACAATCATGGCGTCCCAATACGAGAGTCGATGTCTTTCCTGAAATTCCGATGCGCGCAGTATGGTGGCGGGATAGATGAGTTGAACTTGCCAGGCGAGATAGTTTTCGATGATTCCTCTGACAACAGCATGGGGGAGGGGCTGGGGAATCTTTTGAGTGGCGTTTACGTAAAATTCTTGCAGGACCTGTGTGCTCACCATGCCCTTCATTGAATCCCACAAGTCATGAATTGCAGACAATGCCTTCACGTTTTTATCTCCCGCGTCCGCGTCATAGGCATAGATCAGGATATTCGTGTCAACAAAGGTTTCACCGCTCATGGAGTGCTTCCCTTGTCGCCGGGAGTCCGCCGAGATGGTAGCCCGCTTTCAGCTCGGCCAGCGCTTTGGTTCTTGCGCGCTCATAATTTTCATTTCGAGTGATAATACCGGAAAGCTCCTCACTCAGCAGCCGGCTGATGGAGGTTGATTTTTTTGCCGCAAGAACACGCGCTTTTTGTATCAACTCCTTGTCCATGGAAATGGTAATGTTTTGTTTCATGTCAATCTCCTGCAAGGTCTGGTCGGTGGTTTCATCCCACGCCAAAAAAATATAACACGTAATTTACGTGTATCACGTATTTCGTGTGGAGTCAAGCAGGAAACAAGTTGTTTTTGAACCAGCGTCCCCATCGGCACACCCATCGGCACATACAGCGTCCCCATCGGCACATACAGCGTCCCCATCGGCACATACATTTTCTTCTTTAAACTTTGGGGCGTTATCGTACATGCAAGATTTGCAAGTGTGCTGCCAATCCTTCCTAGCAGAAATCCAACCTCCACTTCTCCAAACTGATTATTTTGCAGATATTCGTCAACACGGCTAACCATTATAGAAATTACTTGTTGTGCCAGGCTATCCTTATAAATCACAGGCTCAAGCAGAGGTGTCGAATCATCTAAAGTGGCAATTCCATTTGTTGCCAACCCCAAGCAGTTGTCTCCTGGTTGGTGGTGAAGCCACGGCCCCAGTTTTAGTTGATCAACTATTTGTGGCTACATGTATCATGTTTTCCTGGCGATGTCACTGTCCAGTATGTCGGCAATGGCTGCCAGAATAGTATCGATCGCCAGCGGTTTCTGCAGGAAAATGCTTTTTTGGAAAAGTTCTGCCCTGGCTTGGTCGATCTCGACATATCCTGACATAAAAATAATTTTAATATCAGGATTTATTTTGATAATCTCATGGGCCAGTTCCCAGCCGGTCTGCCCCGGCATGGTCAGGTCAGTAATCATAAGGTCAAAATGCCTTGATCCGAAGACATTGAGCGCTTCCCTGGCATCGCCCGCGGTAACGATCGTATAGCCGAGCATTGAGAGCATTTCCGTAACCACGAGCTGAACGGTTTCGTCATCGTCCACCACCAGAATGGACTCTGTACCATAACGAGGTCCGCCAGCAGTCGTCTTTATGAAAACGGCATGTTCCCCCATCATGGAGGCCGGCAGATAGATGTTGAAGGTTGTCCCTTGTCCGGGTTCACTGGTGACACTGATATACCCTTTGTGTTGTTTGACAATGCCGTAAACAGTTGACAACCCGAGGCCGGTGCCATGCCCCTTGTCCTTGGTGGTAAAAAAAGGCTCAAAGATCTGTTCGGCAATTTCCTTTGGTATGCCAGTGCCGTTATCCGTCACCGAAAGGAGGACATAATCGCCGTCCGGAATCTCTTCGTGCAAACCATCGACGAGACCGGCCGGAGTTGTCCAATTTTCTGTCTTGATCGTGAGTTCGCCGCCATTGGGCATGGCATCGCGCGCATTCACCACCAGATTCATAAGAATCTGCTCGATCTGACTCGTGTCCGCTAACACGTAGTAGAGTTCATCTCCGTCCAGGACAGTAAGCTTAATGTCTTCACCCAGGAGTCGGCGAAGCATCTTGGTCAACTGGTCGATTACAATTCGCAGATCAATGGGTTCGACGGCAAGGACTTGTTTCCGGCTGAAGGCCAGTAACTGACGGGTTAGGGCCGCTGCTTTCCCCCCTGCGTCGTAAATAATCTGGAGGATTTCCTTGGTCTGGCCGTTGTCCTCGAATTTTTTCTGGAGAATGCCAGTGTATCCAATGATCACTGTCAGAATATTGTTGAAATCATGGGCTACGCCGCTTGCCAGTCTTCCGACGGTTTCCATTTTTTGTGATTGGAGAAATTGGTTTTCGAGCATTCGGCGCGCTTCCTCCGCTTTTTTCCATTCCGAAATATCCTGAATTGATTCAATAATTCCGACAAGTTCACCATGTTCAATAACCGGAGTGGCAATAATGCTGGCAAATATCGAGCGTCCGTCCATCAAGGTAACCGATGCCTGGATTCTGATGTATTCTTCGCCCTTCTCTATTCGGCGTAACAGGCAGTATTCACTGTCACAGAAATCACCCTTGAGCAGGACGGTGCAGTGGGCCGGCGTGTCGGGAAGCACTTCGCGACCCAGGAGATTGGTCATGGCTCTGTTGGTCCTGAGCGTCTGTTTTTCCCTGTCAATAAACCGGATGGCATCGCCGGCGCTGTCCAGAATCTTCTGGATTGAATCGCGGGAGACCGTGGTCTTTTTCAGCTCTTGAGCCATGCGCTGAAAGGCGCGGGCCAGGATTCCGAATTCGTCCCTGCGGGTGATATTGACCGTGAGGTCCCGCTCGCCCCGGGCTATGCGCTCGGTTGCCTCCGTCAGTTGCCGGAGCGGGGCTGCTAACCGGGCAGCAAGGAGGTTAGCCAGGAGTATGCCGATGATCGTTGCCAGGAAACCAATCAGAAAAATCTGTTGTTTCACCTTGGCGATCTCGAGTTCGATGGGATAATGGGAGTGGCCCAGGATCAGGGCGCCGATCCGGACCTGTCCGATAATGACGGGACTGAGGATATCGTCAAACGAGGGGCCTTCCGGTTTTCTTGGCGCATGGATTACCTCGGGAAGAGAAATCTCCCGGGCCCGAAGCCCGGTGGAGGAGAGATTTGTCTGGCCGATCATGGCAAGGTTGTTATGGATGATGATAGTGCCGTCCGGATTAAGGATCTCGACGTAGGAAAAATGCCCGCTCTGCTGGACGAGGAAATCCGTCAGTGCAATATACAATTGGTAAATATTGTTCATGAGCAGGGGCTCGCGACATTGGGTGGCGAACGACGACGCCAGAATCAGGGTCTTTTGATGGTCTTCATCGATAAGATGTCTTTGTTCACGGGCCATGACGACAAATCCGGTGGCCAGCACCAGCAAGGCAATCACCGAGGAAATAATCAAACTCAAGCGTGTTTTAAGATTGAAACTGATCATCATGGCGCTCAGTCATGAGAAGGTGGAATCAAGGGACGATATTGCGCAGGCTGTCGTAGGCAGCGTCCTTGGTCGGCGCAAAGGCGTTGAGATCCATGGAAGAAAGAATTTGCGAGTACTGGGGGTTGGTTCTATCCAGGCTGAGACAGGCCGCCATCACCGCCTTGACGATGTCGGGGGCAACATGTTTGGCCGCCGCGAAAACCGGGGACGGGATGGTGGCGGTCAGGCCGATGGTGCGCAGTTCGCCGATTTTTATCACGCCTTTTTTCCCAATTTTTTGCAGGGCATGATCGCAGATAACTCCGGCATCCACTTTTTTGAAGTAAACGTTAAAGGCGATTTCTTCACAGCAGCCACCGGCTCCCACATAGATCTTGAGATTCTTGTCAGGCAGAACTCCATGCTCGGCAAAGAGTTCCCGGCCGGCGGCCCATTTGACCCCCGAGCTGGTTGGTCCGAATTGCACCTTTTTGTCGGCCAGGTCCTCGATCCGCTGATACGGGGAATCCTTGCGGACGATGACCATGCCGGTCACCGTATCCTTGCCGTCCAGGGTAATTTCCTTGAGCAGCAAATCACGGTTATAGTATGCATTGTAGCGGACATAGTGCGGTGAGTCCTGAAGGACAAAATCGATCTCCCCTGCTTGCAGGGAGCGTTCGAGCCCGGCGATGTCTTTCATAATGGCTAGCTCGATGTTGAACCCGGTTTGGTCCGCCAGGTAGCGAACCAACGGGGTATAGAGTTCAAACGATTTCACCACATCGCCACAGTGCAGGACAGCAATCTTGAACGGTCGGGGCTTTGGGGGAGAGGCATGGAGCAGGTTGACGTCCTGGAGCAGAAACAGGCAGAGGAAAACGGCCCAGGGCAGGGAGACTTTGGCCGCGGCTCGTATTCGATTGATTATGTGCTCCAGGCACCCTCTGCCGCCAATGCTCTTTTCCATCCCCCGGGTCTCCGTTTCGAATTTTAGGGTTGTTACACCAATGCTATTAACTTAAGCGAAGATTTCTCATAAATTTATTGTGAGTTCGGCATGTTAGTATTATATTTGACCATATCATTCAACCGCAACAACTTTATTCTGAAAAGGAGGATGACATGGCTAATTTTTTTGAAAATAATTGTCAATCTGGCACGGAACCTGCTTTGCCAGATGTGTGCCAATCTTGTCGATTTTCTTAGAGAAATTATATTTTCACGCGAATTCCTTCAGCAAAGCCGCCTCAATCCCACCGATTTCAGCCGCAACAGATTACTGCCATTCGCACCTTTCATCCTCTTTTTCTGTAATTTTCTGAAAAGTTCCTACCAGCCGGAACTCAATAAATTTTTCAAAATCCTCTCCGGCGCTGCCGTTGCCGAAAAGGTGGGCTCCAAGGCCGCCCTCTGCAAGGCCAGGAAAAAAATCAAGCCTGAAGCCTTCACTCTGCTGAACCAAGAAGCAACCGGTTACTTCAATCAGCATTTTCGTCCCAGAACCTGGCTCGGGTTCTTCCTCAAATCCGTTGACGGTTCAACAATCAAGTTGCCAGACTTCCCGGACATTGCAAATCATTTCGGCAGCTGGCACCCACGGCAAGGAGATCCGGTTCCCATGGCCAGGATTTCTCAAATGTTTGATCCGCTCAACAAGGTTACCACGCATGCCATCATCGGTCCAAAGAGCAAGGGCGAAAGAGACATGGCGGCCAGCCATTTCGAACATCTCACAAACCATGATCTTGTCTTGCTGGATCGCGGGTATCCTGCTTTCTGGATTTTCAAACTCATCCTTTCCCGGTGCGCCCATTTCTGCGCCAGAATCTCTACCAAAAAGTGGAAGCTGATCCGTGCCTTCATGAAATCCGGTAAACGTGAAAACTGGTCACGCTCAAGGTGCCACTCACCTCCATTGCGGCTTGTCAGAATCGCGGTCTGGACATTCTTCCAATACAGGTACGCCTGGTACGGGTTGAGCTGGTATCCGGGGAATCGGAAGTCCTCGTCACGTCACTGACCGATCTGGAGCAATACCCCCATTATCTCTTTGCCCAGCTCTACCATGACCGTTGGCCAGTGGAAGAAGATTACAAGACCATGAAATGCCGAATCGAGATCGAAAATTTTACCGGTAAAAGCGTTTTGTCCGTTTACCAGGACTTTCATGCCCGTGTTTTTGCCAAAAACATGACTGCCATGCTGGCTTTTGCGGCTCAAGACAAAGTCGAACTGTCAACCGCGGAGCGGAAGCACCGCTATAACATCAATTTCACCCAGGCGCTCTCCACGATGCGCGATAGCATTGTGTTGCTTTTTCAAAGAACGGGCACCTTCGTACAAGAAATCATAGCCCTCTTGCTGACAACATTTGCCTCGGCAATCGAGCCGGTCAGACCAGATAGAAAATATCCGCGTAAACATATACGATCACAACGGAAACATTGCTTAAATTACAAACCGATTCTTTAAGTTAATGACATTGGGTGTCATTTAGCAAGGCATTGTTTTAAAGGGCCGTGGTGATCTTGCCATGGATACTCCGCAATGTGGCTATTGCACAGTAAAATTCCTTATTTATGAAAGCTATGTTATTGCACAGAACCTTATAGTTGCTGAGCGCAGCTGAACTTTTTCGGTCCGTTAAATTTGATGATATCTTCTTTAGCATGTCAAACTCATTCATTATTTTATCCTCTGGCCCCAACGCTGAGTTGAGTGACGAGTACCACTGAAGCATAACTACATGCCTCAAACCACTGCATACCTCAAAATATCAAACACAATGCCTATTCCAGTGAAGTCGGCCACCTGTTCCAGTGATTCCGGCCACCCTGTCGGAGCGTAGCGACGCAGTCTTTTTTCACTACTCTTCCTCGCCCTAATCTGTCAAGTTTAAGTTCTTCTTTCTCATTGATCCTCCCTTCAGTTGAATTCGTTCTGTCAAACTTCTCTTAGACTTTTCATGTAAATTTCTTTTCTTTTCAAAACATTATCCATCAAAGAGCTTGCCTCCCCCCGAAATACGAATTAAAAAGGCCTTTTTATGGAGGTTATGCTCATGTCCAACCTATCCAAGATAGCCCGGTTTGTTGTCTGGATCTGCGCCAGATTTACGAAGGCAGAGATTGAACAAATAGTTGCTGGGCTTTCAGATGTCCTTAACAACCGTAATCCTGAAGTTAAACCAAAGGATGATTTCAAAGAGAAACATCCAAACTACCGCAACTTCGACGTCGATCCCAAGCCACCGCTGACCGAACCACCAGATTCCGAGGATGGACGAGGGGGACGGACGGACGAGGGGACGAGGGGGACGAGGGGACGGACGGGGACGAGGGGGACGTTGGTTCTAAAACAACTTGTTTTAGATAGCGATCATTCCCCGGCAATTCCTCCGACCAAACAACACACTCACCTTGGCCACAAATAACCCCAAGCCACCGCCACGAATTCTCCCCGAACAACCTGGCAAAAAACCGAACAAAGGATTCCTAACCGTCGCATCTGTTTGTTAACCAGATATCTCGCAGAATATCAAGTACTAAAAATACTAGTACCGGTATCAGGGCTGGCCTCGTAAAATAGGCCGGAAAGCATCGCGGGGAGCGGAAAGAGATGTGTCAGGAAGTACTAGGTCGGGGGGGCTCTGTCGTGAGCCGCATCCAGTTTTTTTAAAAAAACGTCAGCGACACGCAGCCTTCGCCGCCGGTGATCAGGTAGTGCAGGGCGTGGTCCAAGGATAAGGCGGTGAGGAAAACGAACACCCACATCGTCCTATCGGTACACCTCGTCGTGGCTGCCGACATCAAGCAGGATGATTTCCCGTTCGGAGATGAAAACCGTTAAGGTGATGCGATAGCTGTCAGTAATGCTGACCGCCTGCAAGCCTTTCAGTTTACCGCCAAGATGATGGTATCTCAGGTGCGGTTGAAAGGGGTCCTGTTCAAGATCACGAAGGGTTTCGGCAAATTTTTTTCGTAGCTCACGGTGGCGTTTGACAAATTTCTCGGCCGCCCGGGTAAAGCCAGCTGTCCAAACGAGGGTGTACATGCCTCAGTCTTCCAGCCCCAACGCTTTCAACAGATCCTTGGCTGTGCCGCGTTTGACGCGGCCAGCCTTGAGATCGGCAAGCGATTCCCGCATCCGCACCGCATACGCCTCGTCCTCGGCTTCGATTAATGCCCGGTACCGTTCTTCAGTCAAGATCACGTACCGTGGCTGATTGTTCTTGATGACGTGCACATCGCCGTTGGCAATGAGGTCATCCACCGCGGCAATCCCGCGCCGCTTGATCTCCTGAGCAGGTATGGTATTCATGGGCAAACTCCTTTTGGTGTCATGATTAATATCAAATATGATACCAGATCAGGTGCCAACAGGCAAGTTTGACGACAACACTGGGCTATATTCCAAAAAACAGGGGATGGACCTGGCAATCTCGGTTTTGCCGGATTTGCACTCCACTGCAAAAAGTGGCTGGTTGTTTTTAAGAACGACGAAATCGATCTCGCGCTTTGAGGTCGGCTTTATTCGCTACAACATGTTGGTTCATATCAGCGTTGCATGCCGGAAAATTTCCGGTCAACCTGAAAATTTAAGTAAAAACCGGTAACGGGCTGCTCAACCTTCGCCGCCGGTGATCAGGTAGCGCAGGGCGTGGTACGAGGATAAGGCGGTGAAAGAAACGAGCATGAAGAGCGCGACTCTGTTGCTCAGTTTCTGGAAGCGGGCAATGTCAACGGTGAGTTCCGGCTTGCAGCGGAAGGGTTCCACGGCCGCGGCGGCAATGCCGCAGAAGGTGCCGGCGATCAGCGTGCCGTAGATGGCGAAGCCGATGGCGTGGTATTCCGGCTTGAGGATGCAGAAGGGACAACGGTGGAAGGGCATGGCGTAGATGTATGACGAGAGCACCGTGGTGATGACCACCAGGGCCAGCCCGAAAAAAAAGAGCCAGAGGCCCGCGTTGACATAGGCGGCAGCCCGTCGCCAGTGTCGGTTGAGCGTGATGCCGGCGGCGAGGAGCAGGGTGATGGTGCCGTAGTAGAGAAGGAGCAGGGGGCCTTTTGAAATGCCGCTGATCAGGTTTTGGCCGGTGGCCTTTGTTTCGCCAAAGACCACGGCGCAGCAGGAGGTGATGATGTCCGGCTTGAGGCCGTCGATGTAGAAGGTCTGGAGGGCAAGGTCGGCTACCAGCAGGGGCAGGAGAATGAGCAGATAGATGTACTTGGCCCTGACCAGGGGATAGGTCTCGGCGCTGATGTCGAGCTGGTGCAGGACGATCCAGAAGCCGTAGAAAAAAACACCGGCCAGTTTGACGCCCAGGGCCGGCATACCGAAACCGTTGGCCAGCAGGGCGCCGGTGGCGCACATGGCGCCGACGATCACCTGGCAAAACTGATCGGCGGCCAGAACAAAGAGGATCAACGACAGAATCTGGAAACCCAGGGTGTATTTCACCAGGGTAGAGGCCAGCCATATCTCGTTTTCCAGGCGAATTTGATGGTTGTCGTCGCTGGCCGGATTCCAGTGGCGCAGAACCCGCACCGCGGTCCGGGCCGCCGCTACCCCCAAAAACAGCACGAGGATGCTGCCGAGGCTTAACGCCAGGCTCCAGCTGTTAAGGAACATGAATACGGCCGTCCTTGATGGTGATCAATTGTTCAATGGCCCGATGTCCGGTCACCAGGCTGTCGTGAGAGGCGATTACAACCGTTTTGCCCGCGGCCTTGAGACCGGCCATGATCTCCATGAATTCGAGGCTCAGCCGGCTGTCCAGGTGGGCGGTCGGTTCGTCGGCCAGGATGATTGGCGGATCGTTGATGAGCGCCCGGGCAATGGCCACCCGCTGCATTTCGCCGCCGGAGATTTGGCCTGCCGGGAATTTCTCGCGATGGCCGATGCCCAGTTGGGTCATTAAGGCACCCGCCCGCTGTTTCCGGGCCTTGGGGGCAACACCCAGCGGCAGGAGCGGCAGGGTGATGTTTTCAAGAACCGATAGGCTGGGCAGCAGGTTGAATTGCTGGAAGATAAAGCCGATGGTCTGCCGGCGGTGGATGGTAAGAAAGCGGTCCGGCAGCCGGGAGAGCTGCTTGCCGGCAATGGCTGCCCTGCCGCTCGTCGGCGGGAAGACACAGCCGAGGATGCCAAGCAGGGTGCTCTTGCCCGAGCCGCTGGCGCCCATCAGGCAGACCATGCTGTTTGGCGCAATGGTCAGCGAGACATCGGTAAGGGCGTTGACCTCGTTTGCCCGGCCCTGGTTGTAAATTTTTGAGACAGCATCGAGTTCGATCAGCATGGGGGAATCCTCGTGCGCCTCAGCGGATGGCGGCATCCGGCGGCACCGTGGCGCAGCGCCAGGCCGGGATCACGGTGGCGGCCAGATAGGGCAGCACGGAAAAGCAGAATATGAGCAGCAGATCGCCGGCCGAGATGGCCGGCACCAGCCGCAAGGCCGGCCGCAGCACCGACCAGCCGATCATGATCGGCCTGAATAAGCCAGCCTCGAAAAAGGCCACATGCAGATAGGCCGCGGTGCAGCCGAGCAGATAGGCCAGGGCCGAGAGCAGCAAACTCTCCCAGAAACGGATGGCCAGGATGTCGGCGGTCTCCCAGCCGAGGATTTTCAGAATGCCGATCTCCCGGCGCTCCTCCGGCGACAGGCCACTCGCCTTGTCCCAGGCCAGGATGATAAAGGCGGCCAGGGCCGCGAGCAGGCAGATCGAGGCAAAGCCGCTGCGCCAGTTGAACACCACCTGATAGGTCTTCAGGATCTGCGGCCGGGTCAGGACCCGGGTGTCGGGCAGTCGAGCAGCGATTTTTTTGGCAATGGTGTCGATCTCTGCCGGGTTGGTCACATAGACGCACAGATCGGTGACCCGGTCAGCCGGCAGGGCGAACAGGTCGCGGGCATCATTCATGTTCATCAGCATGAGGTCGCCGGTGAGCAGATCGGTGTCCGGCCGGAACACGCCGATGATGGTGAGCGGTTTTAAGGTGAGATCCGGCCGGAACAGGGAAAATGCCTTGCGTTCGCCCTGGTTCATGATCGCCAGCAGGGCGGCGCCGATTGCCACCTCGCCGTTTGTCTCCTGGCCGGGGAGCTCGCCTTCGGCCAGCGCGGTCCGCAGGTCACGGCCGCGCGGCATGGTCGTGGGATCAAGGGCCATGACCGTATAGTTGGCCAGCGTGCTCTCGTCAAAATAATAGCCCCAGATGCGCGGCACGATTTTTCGGATGCCGAAGATGCCGGCGAGTTTTTCCCGGTAGGCCAGGGGCATGGATTCCTGGCGGCCGGCCCGCATCTGCTGGATGGTGATCTCCGGGGCCTGGGCCAGGACGTCGCCTGCCGCCTTGGTCAGGGTGCTGGTCAGCATCTGAAAGGAGGCGAGCAGGAAGATCACCGCGGCAAAGACCAGCATGACGCCACCATTTTTCAGCCGGCGCCGCCACAGGGAGGAGAGGGCGTAGTCCAGGATGTTGAGATGTTTCTCAAGGAGTTGCTGGATCATGCGTGGCCAGATTCAGGGAGCGGGATGGCGGCGGTGGCGACCAGAAGGAGCCGGTTGGAAAATGTTCAAAGGCGCCTGGATGGTCCATAAACGGCGCCAAGCGGTCGCTGATTGCCGGATGCCTGGTGTAACGGGCCTCGGTTGCTATGCACAGATCGGTCAGGCCTAAGGCTGCGGTGGTAATCGTCAGCATCTCCCGGGTCGTTGCTGCCTGCCGGCGGCCGTGCATGGCCTGGGCATAGAGGCCAATATTGACCGCGCCCAGCAGCAGGAGAATGGCGAGCAGAAAGCCGGCGGGCCGCATCTACTTCATCCTCTGGCCGGAGCGCAACGATTCGACGACCGCCTCAGTCAGCCCCGCAAAGGGGATGATTTCCCGGCCATGGTGGTCTTTCAGGAAGGCCTCGGCCGCGGCCTGGCTGGCAAACGGCAGCAACTCGTGGCCCATGGGCCCGTGGATGTCGCTGCCGACCACATACCAGGCGGTGCGGCCGTCGATCCAGTCCAGGGCATAGTAGTCCTTGACCCAGATCTCCTTGATCGTGTTGGCTGTCGAGCCTCCGTAGGCGGCCGGTTGGAAGACGTAGGCCAGCATATCCTTGCAGCCGTCGAACACCTGGATGCTGCCGTCGGCCAGCCGGATCTGCGCCAGCCAGTCCTGGTACTTGGCCACGAACATGCCGCAGACGGCACAGCGTTGCGTGGCGCTGATCTCGGCCAGCGGCTCGGCCGTTGTCGGGCGCGGGCTCAGGAACGGGTTGATGGCCAGAGCGATGAGCACCAACAGTCGCAGATACTTATTCATGACTTGCATTTCCAGGGGATGGTTGGCATTATTGTCAGCCTCAAAAAAAACGGCCGAGTATTTCCTCCATTTGCGGGGCGGTGACGCCGCCAAGGAGCGCGGCTATCAGCTTCTGGTCCGGATCGAGGAACAGGGCCAGCGGCTGGGCCTTGATGTGATACTGTTTGGCGATCTGGCCGTCGGTGTCGTAGATTACCGGAAAGGGAATGGCCAACTCCTCGGCAAAGGCCTTGACCGCCTCGGCATTTGGTGCCGAGGTGTTGATATATACTATTTTTAATCCCTTTTCCTGGTATTTTTTGAAATAATCATTGAAGATGGGCGTGTCGGCCCGGCAGAATTTGCAATCGGTCAGAAAAAATCTGACCACGACCGGGTGGCCTTGGTAGGCGGCCAGCGTAATCTGTTCGCCGCTCAGAGCGGTGGCCGAGAAGGGTGGCGGCTGACTGCCGATTTTGAGCTGTTTCGACTCGTTTTTCGAACAGGCGGCGGCCATACAAAGGAGCAGGATGACGGCGATTGTCCGGCAACGGTCCGCAATGCCCGGGCGGGCTGACGAAAGGCGCATCTTTTTTCCTGTTGGTAAATTATTTTGTTATAATGGGGCCTGTTTTTTTCGTGCCTTGTAAAATATTAGTCGAAAGAGCAGGTTAAGACAAGGATGGAATCATTTGAGGAACTGCTCGAAAAAGCCACCGCCATCCACGGCCATGTCTGCGCCGGCCAGGTAATCGGGGTGCGGATGTCCATGCTGGGCCTGCAACGGATCGGCATCCTCGATCCCCGCGGCCGCGACCGCAAGAAACTTTATGTATTCGTCGAGATCGATCGCTGTGCCACCGACGCCATCCAGACGGTTACCGGCTGCAGCCTGGGCAAGCGTTCCCTGAAATGGGTGGATTACGGAGTGATGGCCGCCACTTTTGTCAACCTGGAAAGCGGCAGGGCGGTTCGGATCACGGCCCGGGAAGAGGCCAGAGAGGCAGCGAAGGCCTATTGCCCGGAGATTGCCGACCGGTATCAGCAGCAACTGGAGGCCTACCGGCTCATGCCGGTTGAGGAGCTGTTCGCAATCGACGAGGTGCTGGTTGACATCCCGGCCGCTGATCTGCCGGGTAGGCCGCTTAAAAGGGTGCGCTGTGTGGTCTGCGGCGATTGGGTGCAGGATTGCCGCGAGGTGGAAATCGACGGCCGGCTTCTCTGCCGGGGTTGCGGCCATGGCCGTTATTATCGGAAATTGTGAGCCGGAGTGACAGGGTAGGTTGTTTAGACTGTTAGCTATTGCCTTCCTGTCCTTCACCTACAGGCTAAATGACTACAGTCTAACGGGCTGCTACAACAGTATAAATAAGTCCGGCAGGGTCTGGGATCCCGACCGGTTTGTTGAATCACTTTCAAGGAGGTGTCCATATGGTTCGTTTTCGTAGTCTGCTGATCTTGTTTGTGCTCGTTCTTCTAGCGCTCCTGCCTCCTGTTTCGCAAGGCCGGGCGGCCGTGGTTACCGATATAGTAAACAATCTGGCTCTTGATGCGGTGCCGCTCGATGTGGCGGTGCCGGCCGGCGGCAGAAATATCTTTGTCCTGGTCGAGGGCGGCCGCGTCCTTATCTACGGTCTGGATGGCCAGCTGCAGGATACGGTAACAGTAGCGGCCTCGGTGGAAGGCATAGAGGCCGCCCCGAACGGCGACGCACTTTTCCTGCGAGATCGCCAGCGGAAGAGCGTGCAGATCGTCACCCTGGACTATATCGTCAAGATTAACACGGCTAATTCGCCGATCAAGGGCAAGCCCGAGGCACCGGTGACCATCGCGGTGTTCGACGATTTTGAGTGTCCCTACTGCGCCCAGCTTGTACCTGTTCTTAACGAGGTGGTTGCCAAGTATGCCGGCAAGGTGAAGCTGGCATTCAAAAATCATCCGCTGCCCAATCATAAGTCCGCCATGAGCGCGGCCATGGCGGCCCTAGCGGCCAAGGAGCAGGGTAAATTCTGGGAGTTCCACGACGCGCTTTATGCCAACTACAACAAGCTGAATGCGGAAAAGATTCAGGAGATCGGCCAGCAGGTTGGGCTTGATCTGGAGAAGTTCAGCCGGGACCGCAAGAGTGAAAAGATCCAGCAGCTGATTGAGCAAGATCTCCAGGAGGCCAAGGAGATCGGCGTGCGGGGAACGCCGAGCGTATTTGTCAACGGCCGGCAGCTTAAGGACCGCAGCGTTGAAGGTTTCTCTGCGATGATTGATAAGGCGCTTGCGGAAACTGGCCCTCAGAAGACCGGCGGCAAGGGGCGTTAGTCTCCTGGGCGCTGAATGTTTATATCCAGAAGGAATTCAGGAGTCAGAATTCAGAAGTCAGGAGAAAACATCCTGTTGTCCTGGCGGTTCAAAATATTCTGTCTCCTGAATTCTGTATTCTGAATTCTCCAATATGACAAAATAGATTATCCCCCTGGGCAGTCACGAATTATTCAAAATAGTCGGGTACGGGAATGGGAAGTGAAATCAGGCAGCTCTATCGAAAAATAGACGATACCTTTGAGTACTGTTTCAATATCGAATCCGTCGAGCCGTTACGTGACCGGGAGGTTGTTCTTCTGCAGCAGTTGCTGGCCGACGGCTTCATTCCGGCGACGGTCGGTACGGTTTCGTACTTTGCAGGCCGGCAGGTGGTGGAGGTCGGGCCGCGGCTGAATTTTGCCACGGCCTGGTCGTCGAACATGGTGTCCATCTGCCAGGCGACCGGGCTTGCCAACGTGACCCGCGTCGAGCGCTCCCGGCGGTACGTGCTTGATGCGCAGACCGATCCCGTGGCCTTTGCCGCGGCCAGGCATGACCGGATGACCGAATGCATCTACCCGGCGCCGCTTAAAAGTTTCGAGACCGGTATCGTGCCCGAGGCGGTCTATGACGTACCGCTTATGGAGAATGGCCCGGCCGCGCTTGCCGAGATTCCTGGGATCTCCATGGATGACTGGGACCGGAATTTCTATTACGACTATTTTGTCAAAAAGCACGGCCGCAATCCGACCATCGTCGAGATCATGGATCTCAACAACGCCAACAGCGAGCACTCCCGCCACGGCTTCTTCCGTGGCCGGCAGGTGATCGACGGCCAGTTGATGGACGAGACCCTGATGGACATCGTCAAGTCCACCCTGCAGGCCAATGCCAACGGCAGCGTCATCGCCTTCAAGGATAATTCCAGCGCCATTGCCGGTCGGCGCATCGAAACGCTGCTGCCTGAACGGCCGGGTGAGCCTTCGCCCTTGCGGCAGCAGGCGGTGGAGTACCATATTCTGTTCACTGCGGAAACCCATAATTTCCCCACCGGGGTCGCGCCGTTTCCGGGCGCGGAAACCGGCACCGGCGGCCGGATCCGCGACGTGCAGGCCACCGGCCGCGGTGGCCTGGTGGTGGCCGGCACCGCTGCTTACTGCGTGGCCAACCTCCATGTCCCGGGCTACGAGCTGCCCTGGGAGGAGAAATACGAGTGCCCCGCTAACCTGGCCAGCGCCCTGGCGATCGAAATCGAGGCCTCAAACGGCGCCTCGGATTACGGTAATAAATTCGGCGAGCCTTTAATCCAGGGCTTTACCCGTGCCTTTGATCTCCGGTTGGCCAATGGCGAGCGCTGGGGCTATCTGAAGCCGATCATGTTTACCGGCGGCATCGGCCAGATCGATGCCCGGCATATTGCAAAGGCTGAGGCGGAAAAGGGCATGCTCATCATTCAGTTGGGCGGCCCGGCCTACCGGGTCGGCTTTGGCGGCGGCGCCGCCTCCAGCATGCTGCAGGGCGACAACGTCGCTGACCTTGATTTCAACGCGGTGCAGCGCGGCGACGCGGAGATGGAGCAGAAGATGAACCGGGTCATCCGCGCCTGCGTTGAGATGGGCGACGCGAGCCTGCTGGCGGTGGCCCACGACCAGGGGGCCGGCGGTCCGGGCAATGTCTTGAAGGAGCTGGTGGAAAAATCCGGCGGTCGGATCGACATCCGTCAAATAAGGGTCGGCGACCCGACCATGTCGGTTCTGGAGATCTATGTGGCCGAGTACCAGGAACGCAACGGCGTGCTGGTTAAACCGGACAATATTGAAAAATTCAAGGCTGTCTGCGAGCGGGAAAAGGTGGCCTGCGAGGTGCTGGGCGAGGTCACGGCTGATGGCCGTTTCGTGGTCCATGACGAGGCAAACAACACGACGCCGGTGGACCTGGAGTTGTCCGAGGTGCTCGGCAATATCCCGCAGAAGACCTTTGAGGACAAGCGGCTTAATCCGCAACTGTCGCCGGTGACTCTGCCGGTCGGTCTTACGGTGCGGGCGGCGCTCGCCGATGTTTTGCGGCTTGTGGCTATCGGTTCGAAGCGGTTTCTCACCAACAAGGTGGACCGGAGTGTCACCGGCCTTATTGCCCAGCAGCAGTGTTGCGGTCCTTTGCAGGCCACGGTCGCCGACGTGGCGGTCATTGCCCAGAGTCATTTCGGCCTGGCCGGCGCTGCTACCGCCATTGGCGAACAGCCGATCAAGATGCTGGTCGATCCGGCCGCCGGCGCCCGGCTCGCCGTGGGTGAGGCCCTGACCAATCTGGTCTGGGCCAGGATCGATTCTCTGGAAGGGGTGAAATGTTCGGCCAACTGGATGTGGGCTCCCAAACTGGCTGGCGAGGGCGCGGCCCTATATGACGCGGCCTGCGCCATGCGCGATGCCATGGTGGCGCTGGGCATGGCGGTGGACGGCGGCAAGGACAGCCTGTCCATGGCCACCCGGGTCGGTGCTGAAACCGTCAGGTCGCCGCGGCAGCTGGTGATCTCGGCCTATGCCGCCATGGCCGATATCACCAGGGTGGCGACCCCGGACATCAAGCAGCCGGGCACCAGCGAACTCTTGTTTATCGATCTGGCCGGTGGCAGAAATCGGCTGGGCGGCTCGGCCCTGGCCCAGGTGCACCGGCAGGTGGGCAATGCGGCCGCCGATCTCGACGATCCAGCCTTGCTGAAGCGGGCCTTTAACGGGGTGCAGGAACTGCTCGACCGCAATCTGGTGCTGGCCGGTCATGACCGCAGCGACGGCGGCTTGGTCGTTGCGGCGCTGGAAATGGCCTTTGCCGGCAACTGCGGCCTGGATCTCAGTCTGGACGGCGTGGCGGATACGCTTGCCGCGCTTTTTGCCGAGGAACTGGGCCTGCTGCTTGAATGCAGGGTCGCAGAGAGTACTGCTGTTCTGCAGCTGCTGGCGGAAAAAGATGTTCCTTGTATCCGCCTCGGCCGGACCACGGCGGCCAGGGAGATCGTTGTCCGCTGCAATGGCGAGGAGGTGCTGCGCGAGGATATGCGGCTTCTCAGGCAGTGGTGGGAAGAGACGAGCTTCCAACTGGAATGCCGGCAGATGAATCCGGCCTGCGCCGCGGAAGAGAAGAAGAATATCTACGACCGCTCAGGCCCTGACTATTTCCTGCCATTCACCCCTCGGCCGACACCGGCCGCGATCTTGGCCAGCCAGGCCAAGCCTAAAGTGGCCATCCTCCGCGACGAGGGTTCCAACAGCGATCGGGAGATGAGCTCCGCCTTTTTTGCGGCTGGCTTTGAGCCTTGGGACGTGACCATGACCGATCTGTTGGCCGGCCGTGTCTCTCTGGACGGGTTCCGGGGCCTGGCCGCGGTGGGGGGCTTCTCCTACGCCGATGTGCCGGAAAGCGCCAAAGGCTGGGCCGCTACTATTTTATTCAACGAGCGGCTGAAGAAGATGTTCGACGAGTTCTATAACCGGCCGGACACCTTTACCCTGGGGATCTGTAACGGCTGCCAGCTCTTTGCCCTGCTCGGCTGGGTGCCCTGGGCCGGGATCGACCCGGACCGACAGCCCCGTTTCGTCCGCAATACCTCCGGGCGATTCGAATCCCGCTGGTCAACGGTCAAGGTGCTGCCCAGTCCGGCCATCATGCTGCAAGGCATGGCGGGCCTGGTTTTCGGCATCCATGTGGCCCACGGCGAGGGCCGCCTTCACTTCCCGGACCAGGCGATTTATCGGAAAATCAACGAACAGGGTCTGACTGCCCTGGCCTTTGTCGACGACCAGGGGCAACCCACCGAGGCCTATCCGTTCAACCCCAACGGCTCGCCGGACGGGCTCACCGGCCTCTGCTCGCCGGACGGCCGGCATCTGGCCATGATGCCCCATCCCGAACGTTCGTTTCTGCCGTGGCAGGCCCACTGGCTGCCGGCTGACATGAAAAAAAACCTGGCGGTATCGCCATGGCTGACCATGTTCCAGAACGCTTTTGCGTGGTGTTCCGATAAGACGTGAGCGCCTCACGCCGCCGGGGCGGCGATTTATCATAAAGTAACTTTTCGCTAGTTCTTGCCTTTGAAAAGACAAAAGAGAATATCGAATATCGAACAAGGAATAATGAATGTCGAATGAAAACAGATAGTTCGATGTTGAGGAACGGGTGGTTGATTTTGTCGTTCGTATAGTTCGAACCGCCGAAACCTGGCAAAAACAAAAATCGGCAACCACAACCCGAAAAAAACTTCATGATTCGAAATTCCTTGTTCGATATTCTCCTTAAAAACCTGAACCACGAAATTTCAGCCATTTAGTACCTTAGAAATAATATTCTGCGCTTTTTTGGCAGAATATTATTTCGTGAAGGTACTTATCCCGTTTATCGGGGTTAGGTTGAAGTTACTTGGAAGGGGGCAGATGAAAAGCTTTCGCAAGGAACTGTGGTTTGAGGTGCCGTCCCGGCGCGCCTTTATCAACATCACGCCGCAGGTGGCGGATTGCCTGCGGGAGAGCGGTATCCGTGAGGGCCTCGTCCTGGTCAACGCCATGCACATCACCGCCTCGGTGTTCATCAATGACGACGAGTCCGGCCTGCATCACGACTATGAAATCTGGCTGGAGAAGCTCGCCCCCCATGCACCGGTTGCCCAGTACCGGCACAACGTGGGCGAGGATAATGCCGATGCCCACATGAAACGCCAGATCATGGGCCGCGAAGTGGTGGTGGCGGTGACGGCCGGCCGGCTCGATTTCGGACCGTGGGAGCAGATCTTCTACGGAGAATTCGACGGCGGCCGTCGCAAGCGGGTTTTGGTAAAAATTATCGGCGAATGAGCCGGCGACCGGCGCGGGTCATTCCGGCCGCAGAGCTCGGCGGATGGTGTTGGCCAGTTCGGTGATGGCCACCGGCTTCATGATATACTCCCGGATGCCGATCGCCTTGGCTGTTTCCTCGTTGATCAACTCACTGAAGCCGGTGCACATGATGATCGGCGTCTCTTTCCGGCTCTCCAGAAGTTCCTGCGCCAGCTGATAACCGGTCATTTTGGGCATGGTCATGTCCGTGATCACCAGGTCGAATGCATCCGCTTGCTCACGGAATTTCGCCAGTGCCGCCATGGGGCTGGTGAAGGCCGTGACCTGATAGCCAAGCTCCTCCAGCATCTTCTGGATGATCTCAACTATTGTTTCTTCGTCATCGACGAGCAGGATGCTTTCATCGCCAAAGGGGATTGCCTGGCTGATCGCGCCTTCCATAATAGGTTCGGCCTCGGCCATCGGCAGGTAGACATGGAAGGTTGTGCCGCGGCCCGGCTCACTGTACACGGTGATATGGCCGCCATGGCCGGTGACGATGCCGTGGACCACGGAAAGCCCCAGGCCGGTTCCCTCGCCTTTCGGTTTGGTGGTGAAGTAGGGCTCAAAAATTCTTTTCAGGGTGTCCGG
>Ga0156789_1100_pt3 | contig 21645 bp, 24 predicted proteins | sample RifOxyD3_FD_110738 | JGI IMG/M metagenome (GOLD analysis project Ga0156789, IMG submission 110738) | Deltaproteobacteria bacterium RIFOXYD12_FULL_57_12 | reverse complement strand
GGACTATTGACAGCCACATCAAAAAGCTGCGAAAAAAAATTTCGGTTGCTTATCCAGGTGAGGAGTTCATCCATTCCGTCTACGGCGTCGGCTACAAATTCGAACCAGGGGGCTGACTGTATAAAGTGTCGGCACAACAATCAGGGTAAACAGGGTCGAAGAGACCAACACGGCAAATTTTTTGTGTTTAAATAGCGAACATCCCCCTCTCACTGTTACTTATCCGCACCGCATCAACCACTTCCGTGACGTAGATCTTGCCGTCGCCGGAAAGGCCGGTGTGGGCGTTGGTAGCGATGCAGGCCACCACCTCTTCGAGCCGTTCGTCGCTGCAGAAGACTTCGATGCGTACGTTCGGGATATAGGCCATCTCATCCTCGACGATGCGGTGTCCCTTGCCCCGGGCGCGCCCGCGCCCGAAGCCCTGGCCCTTGCCGATGCTCACCCCGGTCAGGTCAGGGATATCCCGCAAGCCCATGGCGACGGGTGAGAGTTTATGCGGTTTAATAAAGGCAATTACCTGTTTCATGGTGCAACCTCCGTATCAGTTGATGATTTTCGGTTTTCGAGCCACTCATAGATCGTCGGCAGCACGATAAGCGTCAAAAAGGTCGAGGTGACCAGGCCACCCATGACGACGACTGCCAACGGCTTCTGGATGTCGGCCCCCGAACCCGTGGCATAGAGCATCGGCACAAGTCCGATGAAACTGCAAAGCGCGGTCATAATCAAGGGTCGAAAACGCAGGTCACAACCGGTACGAATTGTCTCTTCGACCGAACGACCTTCGGCGCGCAACTGGCGGAAAAAGGAGATGAGCACCACGCCGTTCTGCACCGCGATACCCAAAAGAACGATAAAGGCCACGGCTGCGGAGACCGAGAGCGGCATACCGATCGCCGCGATCGCCAGGACGCCGCCACCGAGCGCGAAAGGCAGGTTAAGGATCACCAGTAACGAATCCCGAAAGGAACCAAGCGCCATGTAGAGCAGAATAAAGATCAGCGTCAGGGCCAGCGGCACGACGATCGAGAGCCGTTGCATCGCCCGCTGCTGGTTTTCGAACTGGCCGCCATACTCCAGGAAGTAACCGGGGGGCAGGCTGGCCTCCAACCCGGCCAGACGGGTCCTGGCCTCGGCCACGAACCCGCCAAGGTCCCGGCCGCGGATGTTGACTTCGGCGGCAACCCGCCGCATCCCCTTCTCACGGCTGATCTGCGCCGGTCCCTCGACAATGGCGATGGTTGCGATCTTGGCAAGCGGGACACGCTCCCCTCCCGACCCGATGAACAGGATCTGTCCGACCGCATCCAGGTCGGCACGCGCCTCGGTCGGGAAACGGACCACGACCGCCACCCGCCGCTGCCCCTCGACCACGCGAGTGGCCTCCGAGCCCGCAAGTGCCGTTTCGATGGTCTCGTTGACATCGGCGACACTGATTCCATAGCGTGCCATCGCCGGACGATTCAAGGTAATTTCGACCTGTTCCATCCCGGAGACCTGCTCAACCCGGGCGTCAGAGGCGCCGTCAAGGCTGCCTAGTACAGAGGCCGCCTGATCGGCAAACCCCTTGAGCATGGCGATGTTTTCGCCGTAGATCTTCACAGCGAGGTCGCTTTTAACCCCCGAAATCAGCTCGTTGACCCTGAGCGCGATCGGCTGGGAGAAGGAGAGCCTTATTCCCGGAATCTTGCCAAGCTCTTGCTGCATGGCGGCGACGAGTTCAGGTTTGGTTTTCGCCGTAGTCCACTCCTTGCGAACTTTAAGCATAATCAGCAGGTCGGTTTGCTCCGGCCCCATCGGGTCCTCGGAGATCTCGGCCCGCCCGGTCTTGCTGACGACCGCAGTTACCTCGGGGAAGGTCTCGCGCAACCGGCGTTCCATAAAGCTGCTGACGCTGACCGACCCATCAAGCGAGGCGTTAGGTAACCGCACCACGTTGATCGCTATCGCCCCTTCATCCAGGTTCGGGATGAATTCGGTCCCGATCCGGGTGGCGGCAAACCCGGCGACGACGAGGATGGCGACTGAAAGGGTGAGCGTCAGCCAGCGAAGTTTACGAGCGCCATCGAGCAGGGCAAGGTAGCCGTGATGGATGGCCTTGACGATGCGAAACTCCTTTTCCGGTGCCTGCTTCAAGAGCCATTCAGCGGTCACCGGCACGAATGTCAGCGCCGTAATGAGCGAGATAAGGATAGCGATGATCATCGTCTGGGCCAACGGGGCGAACATCTTCCCCTCGATTCCCTGGAGAGAGAAGAGGGGGGTCATCACGATAACGATAATCAACACCGAGAAGGCCACGGGACGCGCCACTTCGCATACGGCTTCGATGGCGATGTGCCGCCGCATACCAGAGGCGCGCCGTTCGCCGAAATGACGACGCATGTTCTCAACGATGACGACCGAGGCATCCACCACGATCCCGACCGAGAAGGCCAGCCCGCCCAGACTCATCAGGTTCGATGAGATCCCTGCCTGCCCCATGATCAAAAATGTAACCAGGAAGGTGATCGGCAGGGCGGCGACGACGATAAGCCCGGTACGCATCTCGGCGATGAAGATAAAAAGGATGATGATGACGAAGACGCCACCTTCGAGCAGGGCATTGACCACGGTTGAGATGCAGGCTTCGATCAGGGAGGTGCGGTCATAGAAAACATTGAGGGAGACCCCGGCCGGCAGACTTTTCTGGATCCTGGGCACGGTGTCTTTGACGCTGGTTACCACGTCCTTGGAATTTGCCCCCCGCAGCATGATCACCATGCCGGCCACCGCTTCGCCTTTCCCATCGCGGGAAACCGCGCCCTGGCGCGACTGCGGGCCGACAACGACCTCGGCGACATCATGGACGTGCACCGGCGTTCCATCGGCGACCTTAAGGACGACTTCGCGAAGGTCATCGATCCCGGCAATCTGTCCAAGGCCGCGGATATAGGTCTGCTCCCAGCCGCGTACGATGAAGCCGCCGGCGGCATTGGCATTGTTCTTTTCCAGTGACTCGACAATGTCCCGCAAGCCGAGGTTATACTTTAGCAAAGCGTCAGGTTGCACCAGCACGTGATACTGCTTGACAAAACCGCCAAAGCTGTTGACCTCGGTCACCCCGGGAATCGGGCGAAGCTGCGGCGCCACCAGAAAATCCTGGATCCCCCGCAGTTCCATCGGCGAGAGCTTGTCGCTCTCCAGGGTGTACTGGAAAATCTCACCAAGCCCGGTGCTGATCGGCCCCAACTCCGGCTCCACCCCGGCCGGCAGCTGCTCCTTTGCCCCCTGGAGACGTTCAAAAACCTGCTGGCGGGCGAAGTAGATATCGGTGTCATCATCAAATACCACGATTACCTGTGAAAGGCCGGCCTTGGAGAGTGAACGGACCTGGGTCACTCGGGGTACGCCGCCCATCTGCTGCTCGATTGGGTAAGTGACCTGCTGCTCGATGTCAGCTGCAGAGAGTCCGGCTGCCTCGGTCAAAACCATGACCTGAACGTTGGTGACGTCGGGAAAAGCGTCGATCGGCAACCGCGTCCAGGCGACACCGCCAGCAATGCAAAACAGCAGGGCGGCTCCGATGACGAACCAGCGTTGCCGCATGAGGAAGGTAATGAATGTATGCATAGTGGTCTCCTCCCTTAGTCCGCGCAACCGGCGCCCATTTTGGAGCGCAGGACGTCGCTTTTCAGCAGGAAGGAGCCGTCGGTGATGATCCGTTGTTCAGCCGTGAGTCCTGAGGTAATCTCCACCATGCCATCGAAACGCGCCCCAAGTTTGACCGGCCGCCGCATCCAGTACTCCCCCTCCTTATGGGTGAAGACAAAGGTGCGGCCTTCATCGGCCAGCACCGCCACCTTGGGCACCATAAGGCTCTCGCCTTTGGCTGGCAAAAACAGCCGCACCGAGACGAACATGCCCGGTTTGAGCAAACCATCAGCATTATCGATGCTGAATCGTGCCTTGGCTGTCCTGGTCTCTTCACTCATGCGGCCGGCGATCGTATCCAGTCTGCCGCTAAAACTGCGGCCCACAGCGTCGACCTTAGCCGCTCTACCGACAGCATTGGAGACAACGGCGAGATCGGCCTCTTTCAAATCAGCCATGATCCACACCTTGTCAAGACCGGAAATAGTGAGAATCTCTTTACCGGTTTCGGCGTGCTCACCTGGGGCGGCGTGACCCTCAATGACGGTTCCCGCCCTGGCGGCGCGGATCACCACCAGTCCGTTCAAGGCGGCAGTTCCATTCTTGGCCGAGATGGCCTCGATTTCACCCGTGGCCAGCCCCAGGCGCAGGAGCCGGCCCCGAGCGGCGGCGATTTCGGTCTCGGCCTCGGTTCGTTTGGCCTCTGCCTCCTGGACCTCGACCTCGGCCGCCACCTTCCGCGCGAACAACAGCGCCTCGCGGGCCGCGGCCTTGCGCGCGAAATAAAGTCCGGCCAAGGCCTTGAGGTAACTGCCCTTGGCCTCCGCCACCTCCGGGCTGTCGACCTCAAAGAGCGGCGCGCCGGCCTCGACTCTCGCCCCCGGAGCGGCAAAGCCGCGGGTGATCAGGCCGGTCAGGGGACTCGCCACATGCACGGTGCGGGTCTCATCGAGCTGCACCTCACCGGACAGGCTTCGCTCCTCGTGGCGTCCTTGCCGCTTTTCCGGAAAGCCGGTGCGCACCAGACCGTTGTCACCCAGAAGAGTCGCGTCGAGCTTGACCGTGCCGATTTCGTAACGACACTCGTCGCACTGGTATTGCGGAATCTCGTGTTCGCAGCGGGCGGCCCACATCTCATCCACCGGCCGGTCCAGATCGGAAGCCTCGGCCCCGTGCCCATGATCGTCGGCTTGCGTGCCGCCCTCTTTGGCCGGTCCGGCGTCATGATTTGCCTCCTCAGGCGCGGCCTCGGGGGCCGCTGCGGGTGGCGCAGTCTGGGCAAGGGGTAACGGCGCCGGGGTCTGAGGCAGGCGGCGGGCGGCAAAAAAACCTCCAGCCCCGGCCAGGGAGGTAAGCGCTACAATGAGGATAATTAGAGAAGTCGTTTTTCTATGGCTCATGGGTTGCTCCTGTCAAAAGAGACTGATGAAGAATTCCGTGAAATTTCCGCAAGAGAAGGCCGGCCAAGGAGGCGGTCGAGCATGATGGCGGCGCGGTTGAGGTCAAGGATGGCATCCAGGTGGCGGGCCTTCACCGTCACCAGGGACTGGGAGGCCTCCAGCACGTCGCTGTAACGGAACTTGCCGAACCGAAATCCTTCCCGGACCGCCTCGGCGGCTTCAGCGGCCCGGCTCAGAACCTCGTCCCGCAAGGTGCGGGCTTCCTGGTCGGCCGCGACCAGCACGGTGTGGACCTTGATCAGTTCCGTGTGCAGACGGCGCGCCGCTGCCGCCTCATTTGTCGTGGCCTTTTGCGCAGCCGCGCTGGCTTCGGCCAAGGCCGCCTGATTACGATAAAAGAACGGCAGGGGAATGGAAAGACCGACGGAGACGGCGCGCCCGTCCTTGCCCGGGATATCCCGCAGGGCTAGGGAGAAAGCAGGGTCAGACCAGGCATTGGCCTGCTCCAAGGCGAGGCCGGTTGCGGCCGACTGCGTTTCGCTGCGACGCAGGGCAAGCAGGGGGGAATTATCAACCCCGGCCAACAGCAGTTGTCGATCCGGAATGGCGACCTCATGGGAAAGGCTGACGGCTGGGGTCATGGCGGCGCTGGCAGGATCACCAAGGGCCGTGGCGAAATCAAGTTCCGCCTCGGCCAGCAGGCGCTTGAACCGCTGGGTCTCCGCCGAGATTTCTGCTTTTCGGGCCGCTGCCCTAGTCTCCTCGGTGGCGGCCAGTTCGCCGGCCACGACCCGCTCGTGGGCAATGCCGGCCAATTCCGAGGCGATTTGTTCCGCCTCCTGTTGCAGAATCAACCTTTCGCGGGCGCCGAGCACCTCCAGGAAGGCCATCCTGATCTCCGCCGCGATATCGAGCCAGACCGCGTCCTGTTCGCGCTGCAGTTGGTTGATTTCAGCCAAGCCCTTGCTTTTCCGGGCCGCTGGTTTCCCGCCGATCTCAAGGGTCTGACTCAGGGAAACCGTGGTCTCCCGCACATCGTCAGCAGGCAGATCGCCACCCAGATTATCCCACTCGACCTCAAGTTCAGGGTTCGGAGGAAGGCCGGCATGCTTCAGTTTGAGCACGGCGGCATCAAGGTCGAGACGAAGGGTGGCAAGTTCCTGCCGATTTCGAGAGGCCTGCGCGAGGGCCTCTCCAATGGTCAGACCACCAGGGTCCACGGGAATGAGCATATCCGCAGCCTGAGTGGACGGTGAAATCGTAAACCACAGGCCGGCGGAAAAAATAATCGCAAACAAAGCGAATCGTTGGATACGCATGAATAATCCTCCAGACAGAGGGAAAGCATGGCCCCGCAGCCAGCCAATGCGGACCGACCACGGGTATCTTTTTTTTGGGGAGGGGCAAGAGAAGGCGTGCCGCCGGCGACCGGACTAAATGGCGCGGTCCGTTTGCGAAACGCAAGAAAAAAATCAAATCAGGAGGATGACGCTTTGCAGGGAGACAAGTTGGGGTGGAGTAACAACGGCGCGGGTGTTGGGTAAAAGCTTTTGATCGATCAGGGTGAAGATGATCGGTGGCCCCAGAGGGACCATGGCAGGGCTTGGAAGTTGGTTGATATTCCTAGCGCGGTGATCTGATTGGTATCCCCCAAAGGTGATGTCCAAACATTGCCCTTGGTCCTCGCCCCGATCGGTATTCAGGACGAATACGCCTGTAGTGGCCGAACACTCGCCGGAAAATCCGCAAGAGGAATAGTTCCGTTCCATGTGCACGTTCCCGCCCGGCATGAGACAGAGGTTCGCCTTACCTCCGACCCCGAGTGAAAGCGCGGCAAGGACGAGGGTAATGATGCAGTGCCTGAAGAATCGGAATTTATGCGGCATGACACGATGGAGACTCAAGGAACATGATATGATGAATCAAAAAATGGCCCCGCTATGCTGATAATCCTGCGGCTCTTGCAAACCGATGGTTGGAGTGTTCAGAGAACCAATTAAATTTAGGAATTATTATTAATCAAAAGGCCGTCCATGTCAACCAAAAGAGCATAGGGCATGTTTTATTCCTGAACAAGCAACCCAGGCCAAGCGAATCATGAACCGCTTTCATCTTCCTGTGTGGTATAATTTCATCTCCGCATATACCATGTGATGCGTACAGTGCCTGCGCCGGGCGGGCGGTGATGATATTGTAACGACAAATATGAGCGGGCCATGAAAAAAATTCTAATCACCGGCGCCACCGGCTATATCGGCCGCCGACTGTGCGAGAAACTGCTCGCCCGGCAGGATCTGGCCCTGCGCCTTCTGGTCCGCAACCGGCGAAAACTCGAAGCCCGAGATGCCGGGCGGCTGGAGGTGGTCGAGGGGGATACCTTCAGCCCGGGACCCTTGGCGCGGGTCGTGGCCGGGATCGACGCCGCATCAACGGGCCGCACTCCGCGGGCAACGGCGTTATGCGCCCAGAATCCTCTGCCGGAAGATAAAAAACACCGCCCCCAGGATGCAGAGACCGGCCCACAGAAAATCCAGACGGAACTCCTCCTTCATGAAGAAAATGGAAAAGGGCACAAAAACGGCCAAGGTGATCACTTCCTGGAGAATCTTGAGCTGACCGAGATTCATGACCTGAAAGCCGACCCGGTTGGCCGGCACCTGGATTAAATACTCAAAAAGGGCGATTGCCCAGCTGATCAAGGCGGCAATAATCCATGGCTTGCTGGAAAGGTTCTTCAGATGGCCATACCAGGCAAAGGTCATGAAGACATTGCTGCAGAACAACATGCCGGCCGACAATAAGATGGTGCGCATTTCGTTATGGTTCCTTTGTTGATATGATGCCGCCGGTAAAGTTGCCCCGACCGCTGGCATGAGAAAGAGTACCCTGGCGCTGTAGTCGTGGTTTTCCGGCCCTGCGTTTTATTACTGGAAAAGCGGGCGAGGCGTCAACAGCCGATTAGCGGACGAACAATGAAAAAAATTCTGATCACCGGGGCCACCGGCTATATCGGCCGCCGACTGTGCGAGAAACTGCTCTCCCGGCAGGATCTGGCCCTGCGCCTTCTGGTCCGCAACCGGCGGAAACTTGGGGCCGGGGATGCCGGGCGGCTTGAGGTTATTGAGGGAGACACCTTCAGCCCGGAGCCCCTGGCGCGGGCCGTGGCCGGGATCGACACCGCCTTTTATCTGATCCATTCCATGGGGGCGGGCAATTACCAGGAGCTCGACCGGCAGAGCGCTGAGAATTTCCGCGATGCCTGCATCCGGGCCGGGGTAAAGAAAATCATTTACCTGGGCGGCCTGGGCAGCAAAGAGACGGCCAGCCGCCACCTGTTGAGCCGGATCGAGACCGGCGAGGTGTTGAGCGAACGTCCGGAGATCCGGACCATCTGGTTCCGGGCCGGGGTGATCATCGGCTCCGGCAGCGCCAGCTTCGAAATTATCCGCAACCTGGTCGAAAAACTGCCGGTCATGGTCACCCCCATCTGGGTCAAGACCCGGACCCAGCCGATTGCCGTCAACGATGTGCTGGCCTATCTGACCGCTGCCATCGATCTTGAGTTGCGGGAAAATCTGGTGGTCGACATCGGAGCCGCGGCCATGGATTTCAGGGGCATGATGCTGGGTGCCGCCCAAGAAATGGGCCTGCGGCGCCTCCTCATCCCGGTGCCGGTCTTGAGCCCCAGGCTTTCATCCTACTGGCTGATCCTTTTCACTCAGGTGCCGTACCGGATCGCCGCCGCCCTGGTCGAGGGGCTGAAATCGGAAACCGTGGCCTTAAACAAAAACGCCTTGCGCTATTTTCCGGAGATATTGCCGCGCGCCTATCCGATAGCGGTGCGGGAAGCCCTGAGCGAGATGGAACACCAGCAGGTCATCAGCCGCTGGTGCGACAGCAGCGCTGACCGCTACTGCGACGTGCTTGCCTTGGACGATCCCGGCGATGCCATCCTCCAGGACCGCCGGATCGTGCCCCTGCGAGGCATTGACCCTCATGCCGTTTTTCGCGCCGCCTGCGACATCGGCGGTGAGCAGGGCTGGTACACCTACCATTTCCTGTGGCGGTTGCGCGGGTTCTTCGATAAGCTGGTCGGCGGCTATGGTCTGAGCCGGGGCCGGCGGGCGGCCCCGGAACTGCGGATCGGCGATGCCCTGGATTTCTGGAAGGTGGCGGATATCAGGCCGGGCAAAAGACTGCTGCTCACGGCCCAGATGAAGCTGCCTGGCAAGGCCTGGCTGGAATTCGATATCCAGGCCGACCAACTGGTGCAGACCGCCCATTTCAGCCCCCGGGGTCTCTGGGGCCGGGTGTACTGGTATCTGGTCAGCCCCTTTCACAGCTTGGTCTTTGCCGACCTGGCCCGGCAGATCGTCGCCAGGGCCAGCCTGGCCGAAAAGGCAGGGTAACTACTCAGGCTATTTAGTCTGTAGCCTTGCGGGGCGGCATAATTGCAGAACGTTACATAGCAGGAGGTCGCCATTATTCCCCCTGAGTCAGGCCGTTAAGTCAGGCAGTGACCACCGCCGTGACATTGTCGAGGAAGGCCTGCCCCATCATTCTGTAGCGCCGATGGATGGCATACAAGACGAACGGCTCCCAGATAAAATTGACGATCTGGACGACCTGCACCACCTGCCAGCGCACTGCCGGCGCACTGGCAGGCACGGCGAGCAGCCATACTGCGAGCGGAATGCCCAGAATGGCGAGCGGCATGACAAAAAAAACCAGGACGGCCATGACTATCTTGAACGGTTTATCGACTTTCTGAAAATCAGCTTCCGTGTGGAAAACAGCCGCTCCGGCCCGGGACTCGAAACACGCCGCGATCTTAACAAAAAAATAGGAAAAATCCGCGCCCCCCAGTTTCAACTCCAGAGCGGTCGGTGTCTTGCCGACGATGTGGGCGCGGCCATGCGTGGCGACGAAACTCACGAGTTCCTTCATGCCGGCGGTGATATCGCGGCCGGCCATGACAGCGCTGCCGGACAGCTTGCCGGGAAGCGTCTGCATCCTGCTGTACAGCCTGAACGCCAGATACCAGAACACAATGCCGATACCCGCTCCGAGCAACACGATACACTTCGCCAGCCATTCCGCCATAGGTTCCCTCCATATCGATTGAAGACAGTGCACTCCCGTAGTTTTGCTTGCGCGAAGACGCGCGGCATCCTGAAATGATGTCTATTGCTCCTCATTCTCAGAGGACAACTGACCAAGATTTACGCGAAAGGTCGCCTCCTCCAAGTCCTGCTTCCTTCGTCCGGCAGTGATTACAATATCGGGTGCTTCGACCTTGAACTCGCCGTCGGTGATCGGCCCGAGATGATCGTCAAGAAGCTGGGTCCGGTCGTTGTCGCGGCCGTAAAAGTAAGTAGGGAAATGCCACGCCTGATGTCCGCCGGAACTCGACATGCAGTAGACAAAAAACCGCGAATCCGGTGTCCACCTGGCCTGTTCCACCCCAAAGCCATGTTCGCCATCTTCCGAGGAATAGTCCTGCCGGGAGAGGCGATTCCCCGAGCTGTCACGAATCTCCACAATGCTCTCTTCCGTAGCGTGAACCGAACGGTGCACGGGTATCACAACCGCGCAAAGGCTGCGGTCAGGAGTACAGTATTCGGCCTGTGCCGCCAAGAGCGCCGAGGGCAGAAATATTAGGATTGGCAGGAGCCTTAGAGGAATCATTGCATTCCCTGTATTCCGTCAGGTGATGCCGGCATGCGCGGTGGCAATTGCGCACAGCCCAAATTAATTGTGGCGCATGTTGTTAAATGGCCAGAGCAATATAGGCCGTCACCAAAAGGGCGGAGCCAACCAGAACTATCATCCGCATCTCACGTTCGCCCAAGCCTCGTTGCAGGAAGCGGCCGCCTGTTACCACAGTCAATACGAGCAATCCGATAAGTACGCTCAATATCTGTACAATACAATGGTTGTCGGTGGTATATTTAGCACAGCGGCTGCCTCGCCTGATGGACAAAATGGGGACTAAACTGACTCCGTTACCCCCTGAAGATATTACCCCTTATTATCTTGCTTCATTTGGAGAAGCTTCGTCGAGAGACTACGGGTGTCAAGAATCGCCTGGTAAATCTCCGCTCCATCATACGTAGCCAGGACGTCGAACGCGGTCGCCTCGTGTTCCCGGCTCGTGCTTCCATGGAAGCCGAATCGATTGCGGAACAATCGAAGGCCCTCGCGCATAGGAGCGACGCGGCCTTCGAGCGCGTCTATCTCGGAGGCCATCTCAGGCACACGAGAACGCCAGATCCGGAAGAAGTCGATTCCCTTGGGGTCTGACTCGATGAGGCTGTAAAAGAAGCTGTAGACGACAGACATCATCGTGCCGCGCATGGTGATGTGAGGTTCGCCGGAATCATCTCTTTCGGGTATTGCCAAGACCATTTCGTAGATACGTAAGAGCTGGATGAGACGAATCATCCGTTCTACGTAAATACTCAGTTCAGCATCTTTTTTCACAACATTCGTCACCGTTCTCCCCTCAGCACAAACATCCCGGTTTACACGCCGGCGTAGCCGATCTCAGGCAACAAAACCGCACAACAAAACCGGGACAAATTTATTGTGCAGCCGGGCCATGCCACATCATTTTCAACTGGTGACGATTTGTCACCAGTTGGCTTCCTTCCTTGCCCAATCGCTCTTTCAGCTTGTTCCAGTACTTGCGCGCAGTCTGGTAATCGGGTTGCTGGATCAGCACCCGAATGATATCGACGACCGAAAACCACCAGGTTTCGTTCTCCTCGTCATAGACCCGGCGCATGGCGTGGGTTTCAAAAAGAGCGGGTTTTTTTTTGCATGGTTGGCGTTCCTTACAACTGGCCGCTGAAGGTTTGATGCAGCAGAGATTTTTTCAGCGCCCGAAGGCCGCGAGTTTTTGCTGGTGGATGGATTCGAGGCGTTGGGTTTCAGCCTGTAACCCAATCAAGGAATCGGCAGTCCGCTTCTGTTCCAAAGGCGGCGGCATGGGGACGACAAGGCCCGCTACCGAATGCGTATAACATCCTGCACCAATTCAGCAAGTTCTCAAAACCTCTACCGCGCCAGCTAATTCCCGCTCAAATCCTGAATTGCATCGACGATCAGCCCGGTCCCTACCGCCATCAGCAGGATATCGGACGCCACGCGGACGAAACGATGACCGGCGGGCGGCGGCCCGAGTTGCACAATAACCTCCGGCGGCAGATCATAGAAGATAACCTCCCGGGGCAGCGGCCGGCCTACCTGCCACTTTTTGGCCTGACCGGGGGGCATGCAGCCGTTGTGCTTCTTGGCCAGGCCCGGCGGGCAGTGGCCGGAGTGGTACTGCTCCGTATAATAACTACGGATGACACTCCGGTGCTGATCGCCGAAATAGACGGTTACGTTCCCATCATCCCCGTGGCGGCCGCGCGAATCCCCATCATCACGGTTCTCACCACTCTCGTGCCTCTCCTTCTGCTCGTGTTTCCCGCCTTTCCCCTTGCCGCCGGCCCATGCCGACTTTTCCATCAGGGCAGGACTTGTGAAGGCAAGTGCCCCGGTAATGACAAGAACCACGATGCGGTTCATCTGCATGGTCTTCTTCTGCATGATCAGTCTCCAAATAAAAAGTTGCTAATACGACTTCGACTGCACCCCGACTCGCGGTGTGAAGGCGGGATCGATATATTCGACTCGAATTTCGGCTTCATTCATGGATTTCGCAAAACGTAATGCCCTGTCTTTTTTCCGCCAACCTTCTCGACCAGCCCCGCGTCAAGCAGCGGTCGCAATAAATCCATCGCGCCCTGCCGGGACACGCCCAGTGCCTTCCAGATGTCAGCTGGTGCCATGCTTCGGTGATCGCGGAGCAGGTGGAGAAGCAGTTCATGGTATATCCAGAGAGGATTTTGTTGTTTTCATTCTTTCAAGAAGTTTCTCTGCAAGCTGCTTGAAGTCTTTGCGGGCATCCACAACCGCCTGTGCATGGCTTCCGATGGCGCCGTCGGCGGGTGTAAGCTTGAAGATGGGTTTCCGCGCTTCCTGCCCCAACGGTATCAGGCTGCGATAGTGTTTCAACGTTGCGAGGCATTCGACATCTTCCTTCGGTGTAGCGGCGGTGGTGGAATCTTGAAGCACGGAGTCGTGGTAAACAGCCGGCATGCGGTTGACCCACTTGTCGTATGCTTTGACCGGGCGGCTAAGCCGTACGCTATGCTGCTGCAGGATGTACCCGAGGGGGTTCATCCTGCCCTGAGGAAGCTTAAAATCAGGAGACTTCCAGTTGTCCAGCCGTTTTTCCCAGAGGCTACGCCACGAACGAAGCGTTGGGCCCAGGTTCTTCAAGCCCTGCAGAGAAAAAAGATCGGCGCCGAGAGGAATTGCGACATAATCGGAGGCAATCAGGGCCGAGCGGTTTAGGGCGCCGAGGTTTGGCCCGACATCCACCAGAATGATATCGGCTTCGACCTGTTGGGCCGCCATCTGCGCGATCTGCCAAAAAGAGGAAAGAATACGGAAAGGCCGGTAGAGATTGTTGTCTGCCATGCTGGCCGGCCACGCTTCGGACAGGGTATCCTCGAATGATGCCAAGGCCACATCTCCGGGGACGAGATGGAGTTGTGGCGTCACTTCGACAAGACTCGGTTTCTCTAAATCTCCTACTCGAGTGAGCGGTTCTATCGCCCGGTAAATCGTCGCGGGATCGGCCTGTTGCTCCCACAGCTCTTCAAGTTTGTCTTCGTCGAGAAAGGCTGCCGTCAGGTTAGCCTGCGCATCGAGATCTACCGCGACCACCTTAAGACCGAGTTCGGAGAACATCCACGACAAGTGATAAACCAGAGAGGTTTTTCCGACACCGTCTTTGTTATTGAAAAAGGTTAATACCGGAACACTCATGGGTGCCTCCTGACCGTGGCGAGCACATTCGTCGGTTCGACTTGGAATTCGAGATCCGGGTTACCGTTTCTCTTCAATTCCGCCCTCGCTGTCTGGATGCCGATACCGAATCTTTGCACGAATCCCATGACTTTCATGGCGTCAGCCAGACTCGGGTTGCGGTAATCCGTGATCCCGGGTTGACCGAAATTCTCCCGCGTGACGACACCGAACGGCCCGCCCGGATTGATGATTTCGATCCGGTCGTCGAACCAATAGACGCGGACCGGCGCGTTCGTGTTTTCGTAGGTGCGGTGCATAACAGCATTGCGAATCAACTGTTGAAGAGCCACGCGCGGATATGGGGCCATTCTGATTTCTCGGTTTGATGATCCAATGTCAACTTCACTGCGGTTATGAGAATCGATTTTATCGTCGATCCGGCGCAGAACCTGTCCCAGGGCGCCTTCGATAAAAGCCTCATCCTGTATCGGATCGTTCAGTTGCGTTCCGGCGAATCGTAGAAGCTGCACATATGCACCGGGAATCCAATCTCGCGGAGACACTCCGAGGACCAAGACGCCGAGAATCGTGGGCGTTGGGTCATCCACGGCGGCGACCATCCGGCAAGAGGCCAGCCTTTGTTCGTACGAACGCTCGTTGGCCGCGACGACATCTGGAGCAAAAGCATTGGGCAAATATTCCTGCTCAAACAATACTCGACTGAGAACCGACAAATTGCACGAAGGCAGCGGCTGGACGTCGAATGGAATGTCTCGATAGCGGCGCTTTTCGTTCAGAATCCTCTCGTCTTGTGGAGTTGCCACAGCCCTGCGCGGCCCGGCGGACCCAGATTCTCCCTTTGTACCGAACCGGCGGCGCGTCGGAGGGCTGCACGGTAACGACCGCCATTTCGGCGCCTTTGAGTGTGCGTTTTTCGACAAGGGTTGAAGGCAGTGGCCCAATGTTGCCATCGGTCCTGATGTCGGAAAGCGTCCGGAGTAGTTCATCAGTAATGGACAAATTGGCTGGAGTGCCATCGTCCCGCACTCCTACAAAGAGAACGCCCGGTTTTCGGTGGTCGGGCAAATCGTTTGCAAAAGCGCAGACTGCCTGTCGTCCGGTTTCCGGCGCGTCACCTTTCCAGGACTCCTTACGTTCGGCAAGGTCCGATTCGATATCGGCAAGAAGGGCTTCGAGTTGTTCGTCAGTGTATCTCATCGTCTCCTCCGCGGATCCTCAATTGTTCGATCGCCTCGGCCGGAATCGCATGAACCTCGCAGCTACGATTGAAAGTGCCTGACTCATTTCAGACGAGACCGTGCACGGTCAAGCACCTCTTGAGCAGGATACGCTTTTGCTAAGCCTCTATCGAGATCGTCGTCGGGATGCATGGCCTCATCAAGCCACAACCGTTCAATTTCGGTCTCACTCATGACGGTCTGGTAATCAGGAATGGCCATCTGGGCGACGCTCCTCTGTTTCATGTGGATTCTCCAAATATTTTCCATGTATAACCAAAAAATATCAGGAACGCAATCTTCGCACTCCTGCGCTTGCGTATCCGCCTTTTCCCAGGCACCGATCATTTTTTTCTAAATTCTAGTATTCCTTTCGCCGATAGATAACGATAAGCACGGGTCTATCCCGAGTACTGTCCGCCGCTGCCGAAGGATCGGCGCCCGGCGGACGGGTTACGATACTTCAGCCGCCAAGGAGGGCAGACACCATGATCATCACCGACTCGAGCATTCAGATGGCGAGCCAGCGGACCGCGGTGGAAATCTACAAAAAACGTGAATCCCTGAACGTCTGGCAAGACAACCCAACTGCCGCCCAATCCCCTGAAAACAACGCGACGACACCCGGCCTCCAGGCGTTGTCCCTGACCATCAGCCAGCAGGCGGTGACCGTCTCCATTTCGGCCGAGGCCATGGCGCTGCAGACCGCCGGCATCCAGGAGGTGGGACAGGATTCGGAGATAGCGGGTGATGCCAAGCTCTTTATCCTCAAACTGCTGGTGGAGCGCCTGACCGGCAGAAAGATCAAGCTGATCAACCCGGGTGATCTGAGGCAGACGGAAAAAAGTGCGCAGCAAACCGCGCCGCCCCAGCAGCCGGCAGCGGCGGAAAAAGAGGGTTGGGGCCTGATCTACGACTACTACGAATCCCATTACCAGTCCGAGTCTGTGCAGTTTACGGCGTCCGGCACAATCAAGACGGTGGACGGCCGGGAGGTCGAGTTCAACGTCAGTCTCAACATGAGCCATGAGTTCATGAGCGAGCAGAGCCTGAACATCCGGGCCGGCGACGCCCTCAAGGATCCTTTGGTCATCAATTTCAACGGCACCGCCGCCGAACTGACCGAGACCTCCTTCAGCTTTGATATCGACCTGGACGGCCAGGCGGACCAGATAGCCCAGTTGGGCGTGGGCAGCGGTTTTCTGGCGCTGGACCGCAACGATGACGGCCGGATCAACGACGGCAGCGAGTTGTTCGGCCCGACCACGGGCGACGGCTTTAGCGAACTGGCCCGCTACGACGACGACAAAAACTCCTGGATTGACGAAAACGACGCCATCTACGACCGGCTCCGCATCTGGACCAAGGACGGCGAGGGGAAGGACCAATTGTTCCTGCTGGGACAGCGCGGCATCGGCGCCCTCTTTCTGGGCCACATCAACACGCCGTTTAATTTGCGCGATTCGGCAAATGAACTGCTGGGCGCGGTCCGGAGTTCGGGTATCTATCTGCGAGAAGAGGGCACGGTGGGCTCGATGCAGCAGCTTGACCTGGTGGTCTGAGTGCCTCAACCGCCGGCATCGACCCCGCCTTTTCGCCAGGGCAACGCCGGCGGCCACCACCTCCAGGCAACCAGGACCAACACGGCAAAGGCGATGTATGCCGCGGTAAACACCCACGGCGCAAAATCATAGAAAATGAGCCGCTGCAGCCAGTACTGGACAAAGGTTCCGGGATAGCCGGCCGCGCCGGCTGACTGCCGCAGGGTGCTCTCCCACTCGGTGAGCGGACAGAGCCGACCGAGCCAGGCCTCTGCCGCCACAGAGCCGATGGCCAGAAAATGCAGCACCCGGAACAGGAAATTCCTGGTCCATGCCCACTGGCGTACGCCACCCGCGACTATCAGGACGAAACCGACGACCACGAAGGCCACGAACAGCGCGTGCATGACAAGAATCATGTCGGCCAGCAGCAGACGCATCGGCTTTCTCCCGCCTTCTTCCTTCCCACTCTTCTCTCCCAGCCAACAGAGCCGGAGAGTCATGCTCAACTATAGTACGTCCTTGAACAAACTCATCAAAATTGCTAACGTCGTAAAAATTGTTGCGGAACAGGGGTGAACTGACGCCGGAACAGGCCGACCGCAACCGACAGCATCATGGTGGATTTATGAAAGAATGCAACAAGCAGGGAAAACCGGCCACCGGCACGGGTGTCTTGAATGTCAAACGACTTACCTCGTCCCTGCTCTATTCGTGGGACGGGCTCAAGGCGGCCGTTGCCCACGAGGCCGCGTTCAAGCAGGAACTGCTGATGGCCGCCATCCTGATTCCGGTGGCCCTGCTGGTCCGCCTGCCCGCCATCTGGAAGGTGCTGATGATCGGCGCCATCCTCCTGGTGCTGATTGTCGAGCTGTTAAACTCGGGCATTGAGGCAATTGTTGACAAGGTCTCCCCGGAATACCATGAGCTTGCCAAACGGGCCAAGGACATGGGAAGCGCCGCAGTCCTGCTCGGCCTGCTCAACCTGCTGATCATCTGGCTGACGGCGTTTTTCAGTTGATGATCTCTGGCAATCTCGCAGAAATTTATTGTCTCCTGCAGAGACGCAGGGCTCGCAGGGGTAACTCATTAAAGTAAAAAAGCTCTGCGCCTTTGCGTCTCAGCGCGAAAATAAGATTTTTTTACGAGCCCGTCAAAGTTGAAGCAGCCCTCGCCGCTTAACGATACAAAGACCGCAGCACCGCCAAGTTTTCAATATCCTCCAGCATCTCCTCGCCCTTGGGGGTTTCAAGCGTCATGGGATGGTGGCTGAACCGACCGTCGTTCATGAGCAGCCGAAAACCGGCCAGACCGATGACGCCCTGACCGATATGGGCGTGGCGGTCCACCCGGCTGCCGAGTCCCTTGCTGGAATCGTTGAGATGAAAAAACTTGAGCCGGTCAAGCCCAAGCAGCCGCGCAAACTCGGCAAAGGTCGCCTCGTAGGTCTCGGTGGTGCGGAGATCGTAGCCGGCGGCAAAGGTATGACAGGTGTCGAGGCAGACCCCCAGCCGCGCCGGATAACGGCTTTGGTCGATAATCGCGGCCAACTCCTCGAAGCGGGCCCCGAGACTCGTCCCCTGGCCGGCTGTATTTTCAAGCAGCACCATGACCTCGCCGGCCCCGGCCGCGCTTTCCAGCGCCTGGTCGAGATTGCCGGCAAAACGACTAATCCCCTCTTCCACCCCATCCCCCAGATGGGCGCCCGGGTGCATGACCAAAAAGGGAATGGCTAAAGCGGCGCAACGGCCAAGTTCATCGGCCAGGGCCGCTGTTGACCGCTCGGCAATCTCCTTTCTGGGCGAGGCAAGATTAATCAGGTAGGAGTCGTGGGCGGCGATTGGCGGCTTTCCGGCCGCCTGCCAAGCCTCCCGAAAAAGCACCGCTTCCTCGGCTGTCACCGGCACGGCCCGCCACTGCCGCTGATTGCGGGTAAAGATCTGCAGCGCCTCGCCGTTCACCCGCTGCAATCGCTCCAGGGCAAGATGAAGGCCGCCGGCCACCGACATGTGCGCGCCCAGCAACGGCATCATTCGCGCCCGGCCGCGCCGCCCTCAAGAAACTCGGCCAATTGCTGCTGCAGCGCCGGGGTAAACGCCAGCCCCACATGGTTGCGGGCCATGTCCAGATGGCGGCCGCCGGCCAGCACGGCAGAACCGGCCGCCACCAGGCCATCGCCGGCGCCCGGCTGCAGTTCGGCCGGCAACCGTCCCGGCGGCAGCACCTTCAGAAACAAATCCGGCAGGCTCAGAACCTTCCAGGGATTTTCCGGCCGGCTCCGCACATAGAGCCGGAACAGGGCCGGATCGGTGCCGCCGAAGGACATAAGCCGCAGATGACCGGGCAAGGGGGAGGCAAGATCCCGCAGATAGGAGGCGTCCGGCTGCAGTTCGCGGATGGCCGGACTCCGCAGAAAATCGGCAAGCCGCTTCAGGGCGATCGGCAGCCCGCCGCGGACCTCGTCCGGGATCAGACGCTCGAGAATCATGCCGACCGGCCGCAGGTACTCGGCATAGCCGGCCAGACGAGTGCCGGCATGGGGGCTGCCGATGCTGATCAGGCCGGCGACCTCCCGGCCGCCGGTATCGAGCAGATAATGGCGGGCAATGATCCCGCCGCGGCTGTGCCCCACCAGATAGACCGGTGTTCCCGGCCAGGTCTCCCTGACCCGGGCCATGACCCGCGCCAGTTCCCCGACCGCGACCGCGGCCGGACCCAGGGGCTGGGTCTGGCTCCAGGCGGCAATGGCATAGCCCTGTTCCACGAGGTAATCCGCAAGCCCGGTCAACGCCTGATTCGGCACCCCGGTGGAAAACAGCGAGCCGTTGTTGGCTGGCGGCTTTCCATCCAGAAAGATGGTTAAAGGCCCCAGCCCGCCCATGGCCGGACAACGGGCCGCATCCCGCCAGAAATGCCGGTTCATGCCCAGGCCGTGGATCAGCACCACGACGGGCAGGCCGGGACGGCCGTGCTTCAGGGTCAAATCATACATCTTTCTTGGTTCCGCCTGACTTTTTCAGCGCCGGCGCACAAGCCTTGCCACCGCGCAGAGCGCTGCTGTTGAGTTTCTACCCGTTGTCCTGCCGGCAGAGCGTTGGCCAGCCGGCCGGTAGCTCGTCGTTTGTCATGCCAAGTTCCTGGAAAAACCGGCCGAGTTCGTCCGCCGTGCAGTTGATGCAGGAGCGCCGTTGGCCGCAGGTCACGTCGGCATGTTCCCGCGTCAGGAAATCCTTGAGAAGTGCGCCGATCTCCGTCCGCAGCTCAGGGTCGGGAGAGAGATTCTGCCGCTGCCGGAAGGTGTCGAGCCGGCGCCAGTTGGCAATGCAGCGGGCCAGGCCCCGATAGAGGCGGCGGTCACGGTTGGCCGGGTCAAGATCCCGCCGCATGATCTCGCGATAGCGGGCCAGGACCGCCGCCTGCAGAGGCTCCAGATCGGCGGCAGTCAGCCGGAGACCGGGGCCGGCCGGATCCTCGCTCAGATAGTAGAGGGAACCGTGAAAGGCCACCTCGGGAATCTCGCCGGCATGGCGGATGATCAGCGCCTCTTCCTCAAGTACTGCGATCTTCTCCGGCTCTGACTGCTTTTCCCGCATTGTCCATCCCCGCAAGCCGGCCGCTTTAATCCTCCTGGTCCGGCCCGTTCCCGTTGGAATCCAGGCCAAAAAGCCTGTGAAAGACATCGATCCGCGCCCTTTTGTCCTCCGCCGTCTCGTCCTTCCCCTCTTTTTTCAGGAAGATGATCGGGTTGTGCAGAAGCTTGTTAACGATGGAGGAGGTCAGCATGTCGAGCGCCTTGCGCTCCTTGTCCGACAGGTGCGGTAGCTGCGAAAACGTCCTGGCCAGTTCGGCGGCGCGCACGGCGTCGGCCTTCTGCCGCAGGGCAACGATGGTGGGGCTGACCTCGATGCTGCCCAGCCAGAGCATGAATTTCAGGGTCTCTTCGGTGACGATGCGCTCGGCCCGCACCGCCTCTTTATCCCGCTCGGCGCGGTTGATCTCCACCACGTTCTGCAGATCATCGATGCCGTAAAGATAGATGTTCTCCAAATCGTTGAGCCCGGGGTCGAGATCGCGGGGCACGGCAATGTCGATGAGAAAGAGCGGCCGGTTACGGCGCTGGCGCATGATCGGCTTGACCTGGTCCTTGAGCAGGATGAGGCCCGGCGCGCCGGTGGAGCTGATCATGATGTCGACCACGGCCAGTTGCTCTACCATCTCCTCAAAGGCCACGGCCTTGCCGTTGAAGCAGCGGGCCATCTTCACGGCCCGCTCAAAGGTGCGGTTGGCAACGATCACCTCGTCAATCCCCTGATTGGCCAGGTGCTGGGCCGCCAGCTCCGCCATCTCGCCGGCGCCGACCAGCAGCACCTTCTTGTGGCTGAGGCTGCCGAAGATTTTTTTCGCCAGTTCCACCGCCGCGTAACTGATCGAGACGGCGCTGGAGCCGATGCCGGTTTCGGTGCGGATGCGTTTGGCCACGGAAAAGGCCTTGTGCAGAAGCCGGTTCAGGATAAGGCCGGTGCATTGCTGGTCGGTGGCGTTCCGGTAGGCTTGCTTGAGCTGGCCCAGGATCTGGGGCTCGCCGACGATCATCGAATCCAGACCGGCCCCCACCCGAAACAGGTGACTGAGAGCGGCCTCACCCCGATGCAGATAAACATAGCGACCGGCCTCTTCATAGGACATCCGGCCGGCGAACAGAAAGTTCCGGATGCGCCGCTCAGTTTCCTCGCCCAGGGAAGAAACAAAGATGACCTCCACCCGGTTGCAGGTGGAAAGAAAGCAGAACTCCTCGCAGCCGGGGATCACCCTGATCTCCCGGAAAGGGGTACCCGGGTCGCTGGAAAAGGCCAGGCGTTCGCGAATCTCGACCGGGGCGGTTTTATGGTTGACGCCCAGCACGAAAATCTTGTCAACCGACATACGCGTGCACTCCCCCCAGCAGATAGGTTACCCCCCACAGGG
>Ga0156789_1053_pt2 | contig 21934 bp, 19 predicted proteins | sample RifOxyD3_FD_110738 | JGI IMG/M metagenome (GOLD analysis project Ga0156789, IMG submission 110738) | Deltaproteobacteria bacterium RIFOXYD12_FULL_57_12 | reverse complement strand
GGCCGTCACTTCCACCGATAGCCGCGACCTGGTGGAGTTGGCGCGCCTTGCCTGCGAGTTTGTCTATGATTCCCGCAGTCGAAAAAAACCGCAGGGCCTGCGCTGGGAGCAGGACAGCCGTGGTCGAGTCCGACCAATGATCCGGCAGCACGATCTTTTCGAGGTGGTGGCGAACAACCGTCATCTGCCGGATGCGTACAAGGAGGCCATGGTGCTCAGGCCCGGCGCCCAGGGGCAGAGCGAAATCGTCGGCGAGTGGCGGACTCCTGCCACGCACGTGTTCGAATATCTGCGGCGCAACAGTTATATCCCCTGGGGGCATTATGCCGCCAATATGGCCGATGACGCGGTGCGCTACCGGGCCGCGGACCTGCTGCCGGCCGACATGGCCGGCCTCCGCCATCTCTACTGCCAGCGGACCTATGTGCGGCTGGCCGCCCTGCTGGGTGTGGAACTGCCCGGCCGCCGGCAGACCTTGAGCACGGCGGCGCTCGAACAACTGCGCCGGCACGTGCTGGCGGCCCTGGCCGCCCGGCCGGCCGCGCCTGCCCTGCAGTTCGACGCCACCCTCTGGGGCTGGAACTACGGGTTTGATTTTGCGCCGAGCGGCTACCGGCTGCATGCCTCCCACCAGCAGATCCACCAGCAGTACGCCATGCTGCCGGCCACGGTCACCGCCTTCCGGAGTGACGGCGCAGGCGACAGCAGCGGTGAAATGGCGTCTTATGGCTGCGGCGATCTTATCGCCGCTTTTATCGATGACTATCGCCGGGCATACGGCAGTGATTTTTTTGACGACTATGTCCGGGCGATCCGCACCAACCAGCGGCTGGACAACGACCGGCAGCGCGATTGCAGCCTGATCGTTTACGAAGACCGGCATGTCATGCTCTTTGTGCCTAAAGCGCAAACCTCGCAGTGGGAACTGCAGCTGATGACCATGGGACCGGTAGGCAATATTCTGGAGGCCGACATCGAGGTGCGGGCGGCCATTGATCACGGGCTGCTGATTGCCATCCGCATCCTCGCTGGCCTCGGCGCCGCCATGGTGACCACGATCGAATACCCCAAGCGGTTCACCGCCGGCAACAACGGCCAGAAACTGCTCTATTCCCTGCTGCCCAGGCTGCCCCAGTCACCAGGCGCTTTTTCCGAGGCGCAGCTTCGTTTTGTCATGGGCCATTATCCGGAAGATTTTGCCAGCGCCTGCCGGGCCAAGTTCGAATCCTTTCCGGAGCCGCGATAAAATTTCCCTTTGTCAGCCAACGTAGTCTGTTAATTCGGCACGCTGTGTGGTAAATAGCTTTTCTGCACTGTAAGCGCCGCACGCCGCAGGCGGCGATTTATCATGAAGTAACTTTTGTTGAAGGTGGATGGGAAAAACAAAAGAGAATATCGAATATCGAACGCCGCTCCCGCCATCCCTGGCTCCCGCGGTATTAGCCCATCCCTGGGCGTCAAGGAATAATGAATGTCGAAGGGGAAAAAGGAGTTTGATATTGAGGACCGGTTGTTTGATTTTGCCGTTCGTATAATTCGAACCGCTGAGACCTTACCAAAGACAGAAATCGGCAACCACAGCCCGAAAGGGCAAAACTTCATGATTCGAAATTCCTTGTTCGATATTCGATATTCTCTTTAATAATTTTAACTACACAATTTCAGGTTGTTACCGTGAAGTTGCTTGGGAAGTTAAGCCAAACTCAGCCGGCGTATCACGAATCATGAATACACGAGAAGGTTATTACGGACAATGGGGCGGCGCCTTTATTCCCGAGGTGCTTTACGAGACATTTCGGGAACTGCGGGCCGCCTTTCACGCGGCCAAGCAAGATCCGCTTTTCTGGCAGGAATATGTGGATCTGATGTCCACCTATTCCTGCCGGCCGACGCCGCTTACCGGGGCTGACAATCTGAGCGACCATTTTGGCGGGGCGCGGATCTTCATCAAGCGGGAGGATCTCAACCATACCGGGGCGCACAAGGCCAACAACGTCATGGGCCAGGGCCTTCTGGTCAAGCGGATGGGCAAAAAGCGAGTGATCGCCGAAACCGGCGCTGGCCAGCATGGGGTGGCCACCGCCACCATGGCGGCCAAGTTCGGGTTCGAATGCACCATCTACATGGGCGAGGAGGATGTGCGGCGGCAGCGGCCTAATGTCTTTTGGATGGAGAAACTGGGCGCCAAGGTGGTGCCGGTGACCGACGGTTCCCGGACCCTGAAGGACGCGATCAACGAGGCCTTTCGCGACTGGGTGGGCAGCATGGACACCACCCACTATGTCATGGGCACGGTCTGCGGGCCGCATCCCTTTCCCGAGATGGTGGCCTGGTTTCAGTCGATCATCGGCATCGAGGCCCGTCGGCAGATTCTTGATCGGATCGGCCGCCTGCCCGCTGCGGTTTATGCCTGCGTCGGTGGCGGCTCCAACGCCATGGGCATTTTCCAGGGGTTTTTGTCTGATCCGCAGGTGGAGCTGGTCGGCGTCGAGGCGGGTGGCCGGGGGCTCGATAGCGGTGAACACGCGGCGCGGCTGGCTGGGCGTGATGCCTCGGCTGGCGTGGCCCAGGGCTATAAGACCATGTTCCTGCAGAATGGTGACGGTCAGATGCGCGACACCCATTCGGTGGCAGCCGGCCTTGACTATGTCGGCGTCTCCCCCATCCTGTCCAACCTCTGGGAATCCGGCCGGGTTCGTTTCGCGGCGGCAACCGACGCTGAGGTCATCACGGCGCTCGATCTGACCATGAAGCAGGAGGGGATCATCCCGGCGCTCGAGTCGGCGCACGCCTTTGTCCAGGCATTCAAGGACGCACCGCGGCTGCGGCCGGAGGATGCGATCATCATCAACATGTCGGGCCGGGGCGACAAGGATATCTTCACCATTGCCCACGCCTTTGGCGATCCGTCCTGGAAGAAGTTCATCATGGACAGAGGAGCTGAATATGCAGCTGGAAAATAGTATACGGACGGCTCTTTCCCAGCGGCCGATCCTGCTCATGACCCATCTGGTGCTGGGCTATCCATCCTTTGCCGTCAACCGGGAGGTGATCGGCCAGATGGTGGACAGCGGCGTCGATCTGATCGAGATGCAGATCCCCTTTTCAGAGCCGGTGGCCGACGGGCCCATGATTCTCAAGGCAAACCAGGCGGCGATCACCAGCGGCGTTCGGGTGGAGGAGTGCCTGGAGTTCGCGGCCGAGATGACTGCGGCGCACCGCATCCCGTTTCTGTTCATGACCTATTACAATATTCTTTTTAAATACGGGGTGGAGCGCTTCGTGCGCCGGGCAAAGGAGATAGGCATCCAGGGTTTTATCGTCCCCGACCTGCCGCCGGAAGAGGGCGCCGAATATCTGGCCCTGGCCAAGGCGGCTGGTCTGGCGCCGATCCAGATTTTCGCCCCCACCTCGACACCGGCCCGCATGTCGTTTCTGGCCGGCCATGGCGCCGGCTTCATCTACTGCGTAGCCCGGCGGGGCGTCACCGGCCGGAAGACCGAATTTGATGCGCAGTTCGGCGACTATATGGCCCGCTGCCGGGCCGCCACGGACCTGCCGCTCGCCGTGGGGTTCGGCATCCGCGAAAAGGCCGATGTCGACTCGCTGATCGGTCGGGCCGATATCGCGGTGATCGGCACCGAAACCATCCGGCTGGTTGAGGCCGGGGGCGCGGCCGCGGTTGGCCCCTTCATCACCGGCCTGCGCGATTGAGTTGCACGGGGTACAGCCGTTTCGTCTGATTGTTTGACAATTCAAGCAACAACAGGTAAACATGAAACCATGGCCAAACTTGTCGCGAGACAGGGACGGAAAGCCACGGGTTTCTATGAGACAGCCGGGTTGCATAGCAGTTGTTTTTATTAACCGGGTCTGCCATCCAGTGGCGGCCCGGTTTTTTTTGTCTTGTCAACGTGTGCCGTTTTCGTAGTTTTCTTCCCAGATTCTGGGCTGTTTTGACGATACTCTTGTCAGAGGTTTAGTATATTTCGGGTGGCATGTCGAAAATTTTGCTGGGAGGTGTCAGAGATGAAGATCGGCGCGAAAATAGGTGGCGGGTTCGGGGTTGTGATCGCCTTGCTGGTTATTCTCGGCGGAGTTGGCATCTTGCAGTTGAAACGCATGAACTTCAACTATCAGGACAGGGTTTTGGTGGCAAATAAGGCCGAACTGCACGCCATGGAGATGGTGGCGGGCACTCTGGAGGTGCGGAGTTACGAAAAGGATTTTCTGGCCCGACGCAACATGAAGGATGCGGAGCAGGTCAATAAATACCTTGAGGAGGTCAAAACCGTTATCCGGGAGGCGGACAAGGTCATCTCCCTGGCAGAGGCGCAGCAGAAAATCGATGCGATCGACAGTGCGATGGCTGTGTACAAGGAAAATTTTGACGCGCTGGTTAAGCAATATGAAAAAATGGGGCTGGATGAAAAATCCGGCCTGCAGGGGGTGTTCGTGGCCGCGGCCAGGGAGTTGGAGAAAGCACTGACCGAACACAGTCTGGATGGCGGCATGATTTCCTATCTTGCTATGAGAAGGGATGAAAAGAATTATCAGCTGCGGCGTGAACTGAAATATGTCACCAGTCTCGATGAAAGAGTTGCGGCACTTCGCAAGCAACTCACGGAAGCTAAGCTTGCCGAGGCGGCCCGGGCTGGGTTGACCGCGTCTCTGGATGCCTACAGCACAAACTTCCATCGCCTGGTTGATGAGGATCGTTTGACCGACGAAATGATGGCCGCGATGGAAAAGAGCGCCTCGGCCGTCATGGCACTTGCCGAAGAGGTGAAGAAACTGGCCGCTGACGAGGCGGATCGTATCGTCGCCGACATCTCCAGCAGCGCGGCGTGGGCCATCGGCCTCATGTGGCTGCTGATGGGGGTCAGTACCGCCGGCGCCGTTGCGTTTGCCTTTCTCCTGGCCCGCGGCATCTCCAAGCCGCTGCAGCAGACCGTGCGGATGATCCATGAGCTGGAAAGCGGGCATCTCGACATGCGGCTGCACATGGCAGGCCGGGATGAGATCGGGCAGATGGCGCAATCCATGGATCGATTCGCCGACAACCTGCGGAATGAGATTGTCAGCGCCCTGGAGCGACTGGCCCGCCACGATCTGACCTTTGAGGTTGCGCCCCGGGACGACAGGGATGCGTTCCGCGGCGCCCTGAAAAAGGCCGGCGAGGATTTGAACCGAATCGTGGCCGGGATGCGAGCGGGCAGTGAACAGGTGGCGGCAGCGGCTGGCCAGGTGGCCGCGGCCAGCCAGTCTCTGTCGCAGGGGGCGACCGAGCAGGCCAGTTCCCTTGAGGAGATCAGCAGTTCCCTGACCGAGCTGTCAGCCCAGACCAGAATGAATGCGGAGAACGCCGGGCAGGCCAACCATCTCACCAGTGAGGTCAAGAACACCGCGGAAAAAGGCGACGCTCACATGCGAGAAATGGTGACGGCCATGGCCGCAATCAATGAGTCCGGCAAGAGCATCTCCAAGATCATCAAGGTGATCGACGAAATCGCCTTTCAAACGAATCTCCTTGCCCTGAATGCGGCGGTCGAGGCGGCACGGGCCGGCAAGCATGGCAAGGGTTTTGCCGTGGTGGCCGAAGAGGTCCGGAATCTGGCGGCCCGCAGCGCCAAGGCAGCCAGGGAGACCTCGCAGCTTATCGAGGATTCTGTGAATCGGGCAAAGAGCGGCGCGGAGATCGCTGACCGGACCGCCGCCGCCCTTCAGGAAATTGTGTCCGGTGTTACCAAGGCGACCGACCTGGTGGCGGAGATTGCCGTTGCCTCCAACGAGCAGGCCCAGGGAATTTCCCAGATTAATGCCGGCGTCAGCCAGATCGATCAGGTGACCCAGCAGAATACCGCCAATGCCGAGGAGTCGGCGGCGGCCGCCGAGGAACTTGCCTCGCAGGCCATGGAACTGCAGGGAATGCTGGCTCGTTTTACCTTGAAGGGCGGGGCCGGTCAGCATCTGCATTCTGCCGACGTCAGGAAAAAGACGCCTACCGCTGCCTTGCCGCCGCCTCCACCGGCAAAGCCTACCCCAGGGAAACCGGCAAGGAAATTTTCCCCGAAGAAGAAAGAAACCGGTTCATGGGCGGACATGCCCGTTGCCGAGGCGGCAGCCAAAGGCCGGGAAGGTCAGGAAGAGACAAGCGAGCGTAAGCCCCGGCCCGCGGATGTGATTGCCCTCGATGATAGCGAGTTCGGAAAATATTGAGGTTCGGCCGTTGGCGTAACGGGTCGTCGCTCGACGGTGCATGAAGAAAAGGCCGGTTGTCTCGCGGATAACGTGCGTGACAACCGGCCTTGATTTTCCTGCAACAGGACAGTGCTGTCGCACGGGAATTATTTGCCGAATGCGTTGGGGTGGCAGCCGCTGCACTTGACCGGTACCGCCTTGCCTGCCTTGCTTGCTTCTTTATGGCAGCCGCGGCACAGGACATGGGCCGCCTTTTTGTAAGTGTTCAACTCCTCATTCTTCATCTCCTGATTGTGGCAGGAGTCGCAGCTGTTCGCGGTCATGGTCTGGCCGGTCAGGTGATGGCAATCCATGCAGCCGATTTTTTTCTGGTGGGTACGGTGCGGGAATATGGCCGCTTGGGTGGCTCCGTCCGACTTGAGGGTCATCGTCTCCAGACCGATATCGATATCCTTGGCAAAGACGGCCCCGGTAATGGCAACGCCCATGAGAGACAGAAAAAACGTGACCACAATCCTTGATAACAACTTCCTTCTCATTCCTTCCTCCTTGCTTGTTTGGTAACTCGCCTTGTCCTTGGTGCATCTGCATGAAATCTGCAGTGGTGTCGTGATGCTGCGTCTGCGGAATATGCTTCTCTATCCGGGCGGCTGAAATCTGTTTCCTGAACGCTGGCTGGCAGGAGTCGCGATGGTCGCGATGCCTTCCCCGACAAGCGGGTCATGTGAGGGCCGCGACAAGAAATAATCATCCAGTCTTGCTTGTCTTCCGGCTCGTCTTCTGCGTTGCAGCAAGGGTTACATAACGCTGCTATGGGCCCCTTGCTACGCCTTGAAGCCAAACCGGTATCCGGCGCAATTTTTGGACAATTATTTCTTACCGAGGCCCTTAATAACGCGATTGTCAAAGAAGATCAACGTCTCTTTCGGGCAAACTCATAGAGTTTCGGATGGGAAGTGACTTCGTAATAGCTTTGGCCCGTAGGTCTGGCAGTTTCGAGATTCGCAGAGTTGATCGCCAGCACCTCGCCTGCCCGGATGACCAGTTGTTGGTATTTGCCGCTTACGGTCGGGAATGTACCGGAATAAAGGCTGACCTTGTTTTCGCCGTTGAAATCCGAGATGTTGCATTCTGTTCGCTGCAGGTCGATTTCTTCGGACAATCGCGCAAAGGCGGCCGCGTTTAGTTCGATGCCGTTGACGTTATAGCGCCAGAGGAGTTCGTCTTCCTCATACGGTCCTGCACCCGGCGGTTCGAGCTGAAAAACATACAGGTTGAAGGCTCTTTTTCTGGAAGCCAGCAGGCGGCGGAGGGATGTCGAACAGCCGGCCAGCCGGTCCGCCTGGTTGATGGCTGACGAGATCATTATCCGGTTGGCGCCGTCGAAAAGGAAGGCCGGGGCGGAATCCAGGAAACTGATGCCGCAGCCCACCTCCAGCGCTGGCAGCTGGTGCGTGGCGCAGGTCGAGTTGTGTTTCCGGGTGATGTTCAGGATGTTCAATGCCAGGCCGCAGGCCCGCGCCACCTCAAACCGCTCGGTCAGTTGTCCTGGTTCGGCAATTGTCAGAATAATGGCGTCGCCTCGGACGAACACCTTTGTTGCGCCGTATTCCGGGATAATATCCGTAACCGGTTCGAAAAAGTTGAGACTGAAATACGAGGCTGGATTCAGCCCGTTCTGTGACAGCTTGCGGGTAATCTGTTCGGCGCCCCTGACATCCGCCTTGATAATGACATGGCTGTTCAGGCTTCGATCGTCTGTCAGATCGATCTCCTGCTCGTGCACCAGCATATATTCGTAAAGGGTGTGGTTGGCACGGGAAAGACGGATGATCCTCTCTTCGGTGGCCAGATTGATGCGCTCCAGGACTTCTCTGAGTGCCCGGCTGTTGGTGAGATCCCGGTGATAGCGGCAGAAGCCCCTGAGGAATTGCAGAAGAAATTCTTGCTTCTGCAGCAGGGTGAAGCGGCTGAGGTCGTTGCCGGTCTCCTGTAAGGGTTGCAGTGTGAAGGGTTTGCCGTAGAAAGAGCGGTGTCGCTCGAGTTGGCTGACAATGTTTTTCTGCATCTGCGGCACAAGCAGATAACCGAGCAGCTGCTGGGGCACCAAAGGGGGACAGTATTGCCGGAAGATTTTTTTTATTTCCTGAGCGGCCACAATCCTGTCAATAAGGCCGGATTCCTCGAATTTTCTGAGGCAGTCAACCAGACGATTTCTTTGTCTGCTCGCCTGTTTTTCGAGCAAGGTGGCCGTGTCTTTGGCTGCTGCCCCGATTTTTGTTTCCGTGAGCTGGTAGTTGAATAAACGGTCGATGTTGTCGACCTGCATGATGAAAGCGTCCGGCTGCCGGTTGTCGGTCTGGGCGAAGGCCATATCGGCCTGCTCGTTGGCTGTTTCCTGGTATATACCCCGGAGAAGGGCAAGGACCTGGTCATAGCGGTCGATATCGTCGGCGCGATGGCCCAGCAGGACATATTCATCCAGCATGAATTCGTCGGTCGGCTGATCGACCAGCAGAAGAGGGTTGGCAAAGAGGTCGATCGGCAGGGCGGCGGCCGGGCCGAATACTGCCTCCCTTCTCGCCTGCAGCTCCTGTTGGTGCACGGTGTGGATCGCCCCGAAAAGATCCTTGCCGGCCAGCGAGATGATGGTGCGGCGCTGCAGGCGGATGCTCGCCAGCCTTTCCTTGATTTCGGCGACATCCCGCGGGTCGCGGCTTTTGGATGCCTCATATTCCCAAATGCAGTTGTTGAAGGTGTTGATCAGGGTGTCAAACTGAACGCGGATTTCACGCTGGATCATCTTGATGGCAGCGAGCTGGACAAGATGGTCCAACTGGATTTCACTCGTCTCCTTTGCCTTGTTGATGGCGGCAAGCATGATTTCTTGATAACCCTGCTGGAGACTCTCCTTTTTTTCCGCGAGACTACCGGACAGCGGGTTCGGCCAGATTTTTTCAGCCTGTGAATGGTGGATGAGCAGGTGCAGGGAAAAGTCGCCGATCTGTCTGCAGATATCCGGACTCAGAAGGACATCGTAACGAAGATTGTCCGTTCCCGGTTTCAGCCGTTCTAGGGAGATATTGAGGGAATAGGGCCGAGGGGTTTCGTCGTCGGCGATGAAAGGGGGCTCGCCGGGCTGTTTTTTTTGAGATGGCATGCAGTCGACCCTCTTTTTCCGGCTGGTATATTGCTGGTGGGTTGATCATGGAAAAACGGCCTAACCCCGATGAACGGGATTAGACAGATAGTCTGTAGGTGTTTAGTCTATTAGCAACTGAAAAAGGCCAGAGATTGTACGCGTTGCACCTTTATTCCCAATTGTTTTTTGCTAACAGACTACAGACTAACAGTCTAAGCAACCTGAGTAGTTGTTTCTTGGATGCTAATAATTATCTATCCGGCTGAATTTGGCCAGCTATTTCTGAAGGCGTGATTTTTTGAGGCCGATGCCGTCAAGTATACTATAATGGAGTGCCGCCGTGAACCAGTGGGTGGAATCTGTGGGAAAGGATTTGGCGTGATCAGGGGTGGCGGCAATGGGCCGCAGCTCGGCGGTTCTCAGCCGGAACTCTGGGCGGCCGCGGTCTGCAGCCATTCTTTAATCTGGGCCGGGGTGGGCAGGCGGCCGGCGCTCTTTGTTTCGCCGTTGATCACCAGGGCCGGCGTCATCATGACCCCGTGGCGCCAGATTTCGTCTAGGTCGTGAATGTTTTCCACATCGGCGGCCAGACCAAGTTCGTCAAGGATGTCGATCAGCGTCTTGTGGAGACGGTTGCAACTGACGCAGCCGGGTCCGAGAATACGGACGGTGAGCACCTGATGGCCGCCGGTTGTCTGGTCGCGGCTGCGGCAATATTCCCGGCGCAGCGCTTCACGATAGATGTGGCCGGCGGCGGGTGGGATGTAGTTCTGGCGGCGGACCGCCTCGAACAGGAACTCGACCGCTTCTTCTTCGGGGAGACGATCGGCGAGCGCCCGGTTGATCGCCACGTCCAGGCCGATGAGACCGACACTGGCCCTGCCGATGCGGATGGTTTTTTGCTGCGGAATATCCATTGTCAGAATTCAGAAGACAGGAGTCAGGATTCAGAATGGTGTTGGAATACGTTGTTGGCAGTCTAGTGGCGTCTGCAGGGAACGGGCTCAATGCGTCGCCTGGTTTCTTGTTTCGCCTTCTGTGAATTTTCTGAACTATAACCCTTGCATCCAATTATGACCACTCTTACGACAGACTGGCTGCAACGCTATCCCGCGCCGCTTGTCCGGGCGCTGGCCCGGCTGGCGCAGCAACGGGGCGTGCAGTTCTACATAACCGGCGGCACGGTGCGCGACTGGCTGCTGGGTCGCATGGCCAACGATCTGGATATCACCGTGGCCGTGGACGGCATGGGTTGCGCCCGCAACCTGGCCAAGGAACTGGGCGGCAGCTACGTCCCCCTTGATGCCGATGAGGATGTGGCGCGGGTGGTCTGGCAGCAGATCACCGTGGATTTCGCCGGGTTCCGCGAACGGACTTTCACGATCAATGCCGATCTCCGGAAGCGGGATTTCACCATGAACGGGCTGGCTATCCCCTTTGCGGCGGACCGACAGGGTCTGCACGAGACCCTGGAAATCATCGACCCCGGTACCGGCATCGCCGATCTGAACGCCGGTTTAGTCCGCTGTTCCGTCCCAGACGTTTTCGAGTCCGATCCTTTGCGTCTGCTCCGGGCCTATCGGTTCATGGCCACCCTTGGTTTCAGCATCGAGGTCGGCACCGCAGCGGCGATCCGCACCCGGCACCGTCTGATTAACAACGTCAGCCCGGAGCGCGTCTCCTACGAGTTGGGGCAGATCATGGCCAGCGAGCGGGCGGCCGTCACGGTGCGGCGCCTGCGGGTTGATGGCCTTCTGGCTGTGCTTTTTCCGGAACTGCAGGAAGGCGAAGGCGTCGTGCAGCCGGCCAGTCATCACCTGGACGTTCTGGAACACGGCCTGGCCGCCCTGGCTTGGATGGAAACGATTTTGGCAACACCCGGCGACTTTTTTCCCGGCCAGAAAGTAGAATTGCTTGGCTATCTGGCTGCCGGGCCGCGGCCGGCATGGCTGAAGTGGGCCGCCCTTTTTCATGATCTCGGTAAGCCGGCGGTCTGCAGGATTCGGCCGGATAAGGGGGGGCGCATCACCTTCTATAACCATGACCGGGTGGGTGGTGAGCGGTTTGCCCGCATCGCCGGCCGCCTGAAATGGAGCCGGTTGGATACCAGGATGGTCGTACAGTTCATTGTGCAGCACATGTGGCCGTTTCATCTGAACAACGCCCGGTTGCGGACCGGGTTGACACCGCGGGCCTATCTGCGCCTGGTAAAGGCGACCGGCGTCGAACTTCCCGGTCTGTTCCTGCTGGCCATGGCCGACAGTCTGGCCGGACAGGGGCCTGGGAAACCGGCCGGCATGGAGGCGGGCCTGGCCTTGCTTTTCGGGGAAACGATCCGGGTCGCCCGGGAGCTTATCGAGCCGGTTCTCGCGCAACCACGGTTGCTGACCGGCCACGACCTCATGGCCATGGGCATCCCGCCCGGCCCGCTTTACCGGCGAATCCTCGATGAGTTGGAAACGGCCCAGGTGGAAGGGGTTATCGAAAATCGATCGCAGGCCGTCCAATGGCTGGCGGCTTTTGTCGAGAAACAGGGGTTTCCCGCGCCGGCCGCGAAATAATCATAACCGCCTTCCATGAGGGGCGTAAACGTGGGGTAGACGCCGAACCGTAACCGTGCAGCAGTGCCGCAGATGCGCGAAAAAGGCCTGCCCGCCATACACACGGTATGCGGGCAGGCCGATGACAAAGCAGATGTGGTGCTGCTGCACGGTTACAAATAATCGTTTGACGATCTTTTGTAGACCAATGTAAAGTTTTTGGATTATATTCACGGGCCACAGGGAAGGGCGGTCCGCCACGAATCAATGGAAAAGGATGAGTTGCACGCATGGTGACGCAGAAAAAAGCGCAGGGGCCATTTTGTTTGGTATCGGATTCATTCGACGTGGAGGAGCTGAAGCAGAAGATCTCTCAGCACCTCCTGCGTGATCTGGGCCGGGATCCGGAACGCGCCAGCAAGCGGGATGTGTGCAAGGCCGTTTCCCTGGTCATCCGTGATGTGTTGATCGAACGTTGGGTCCAGACCCAGAAAAGCTATTATGCCAAGAAGCAGAAACGGGTCTACTATCTGTCCCTGGAGTTTCTGATCGGCCGTTCGCTGGGCAATGCCCTGATCAACATGGGATTCCTTGACAAGATGACCATTGCCCTTGAGGAACTGGGCTACGAGCTTGAGGAAATCCGCGAGGAGGAGGAAGACGCAGCGCTCGGCAACGGTGGCCTGGGCCGTCTGGCCGCCTGCTTCATGGATTCCATCGCTACCCTGGGGATTCCGGCTTATGGCTACGGTATCCGCTATGAATACGGCCTGTTCTATCAGAAAATCATCGACGGGTTTCAGGTGGAGAGCCCGGACAACTGGCTGCGCTACGGCACCCCCTGGGAGTTCGAGCGGGCGCAGTATCTCTATCCGGTCAAGTTCCACGGTCGGGTCTACCGCTACCTCGACGACCAGGGCCGGCTGTGCAGCGAGTGGGTGGATACCGCGGACGTGATGGCCATGGCCTGTGACATGCTGGTGCCGGGCTTCAACAACAAACATGTGGTCAACATGCGGCTGTGGACGGCGCGGGCCACCCGGGAATTCGATTTGTCCTTTTTCAACCGCGGCAACTACATTGCCGCCATGGAAAGCAAGGTTCACTCCGAAACCATCTCCAAGCTGCTCTATCCCTCTGACCATTTTCAGGAGGGTCGGGAGCTGCGGCTCAAGCAGCAGTATTTTTTTGTTTCCGCCACCTTTCAGGATATTTTTCGGCGCTACAAGAAGAAGGAGAGCACCTTCGACGAATTCAGCGACAAGGTGGCGGTGCAGCTGAACGACACCCATCCGGCCATTGCCATCCCGGAGCTGATGCGACTTCTGGTCGACATCGAGGGTGTCTCCTGGGAAAAGGCCTGGGCCATCTGCGTCCGCACCTTTGGCTACACCAATCATACCCTGATGCCCGAGGCCCTGGAAACCTGGTCAGTGGCGTTGCTGGGCCGCGTACTGCCGCGCCACCTGGAGATCATCTACGAGATCAACCAGCGTTTTCTCGATCAGATCAGCGTCCGTTATCCCGGTGAGGTTCACAAGCTGCGCAATATGTCGCTCATTGAGGAGGGGGAGACCAAGAGGGTGCGGATGGCCCATCTGGCCATTGTCGGCAGCCATTCGGTCAACGGGGTTGCCGAACTGCACACCCACCTCATGCGAACCAGGATATTCAAGGACTTCGCCGAGTTTTTTCCGGGCCGTTTCAACAACAAGACCAACGGCATCACCCCGCGTCGCTGGCTGTTGAAATGTAACCCCGACCTGGCCGAACTGATCACCGAGACCATCGGCGGCGAATGGGTGACCAATCTTGACCATCTCAGGAACCTTGAGGCCTATGCCGACGACCGGGCCTTTCAGAAGCGCTGGCATCGGATCAAGAAGGAGAACAAGGGCCGTCTGGCCAAACTCATCCAGACGAACTGCGGACTTAAGGTGAATCCGAACTCCATGTTCGACGTGCAGGTGAAGCGCATCCATGAGTATAAACGCCAGCTGTTGAACATCCTGCACGTGATCACCCAGTACCAGCGGATCATCAGCCAGCCGCATCAGCCGGTCGTGGCGCGGACCGTGATTTTCGCGGGCAAGGCGGCGCCTTCCTATGTGAAGGCCAAACTGATTATCAAGCTCATCAACGCGGTGGCCGAGGCGGTCAACAATGATCCGCGGGTGAATGGCAGTCTGCAGGTGGTGTTTATCCCCAACTACGGGGTGTCGCTGGCCGAGAAGATCATCCCGGCCGCTGATCTCTCGGAGCAGATCTCCACGGCCGGCACCGAGGCCTCCGGTACCGGAAACATGAAATTTACGTTAAACGGCGCTTTGACCATCGGCACCCTGGATGGGGCCAATATTGAAATCCGGGAGGAGGTGGGGGCCGAGAATATCTTCATCTTCGGGCTGACCGCCGAAAATGTCGAATGGGAGCGCAAGAATCTGAGCCGCACCCCCCGGGATATCTATGCAGCCAATCCGGTAGTGCGGCGGGCTATTGACGCCATCAGCCAGGGCAGTTTCAGTCATGGCGATACCGAACTGTTCCGACCGCTCATCGACACACTATTCGACCCGCATGATCCCTATCTGCTTCTCCAGGATCTGGAAGATTATCTTCGCTGTCAGGAAGAGGTGAGTCGTTCCTATAAGAGCCAACAGGCCTGGATTAGGAAGTCGATTCTGAACGTGGCGCGCATGGGCAAGTTTTCCAGCGATCGGACGATCACGGATTATGCGAGGGAAATCTGGGGGGTTGATGTCGAGCCGGCAGCGGGTTGACAACAGGCCGGGCGGCGTCCACGGCCGCCCGTATTATATGGTTCGCGGCCGTGCGTAAGGTACAGGATCATTATTTCAAGAAGGCCAAGCAGGAGAATTATCCGGCTCGGTCGGTCTATAAGCTTGAGGAGGCTCAGAAGAGATACGGCCTCCTGCGGCCGGGGGACAGCGTCCTTGATCTCGGCTGCCAGCCGGGCAGCTGGTCGCTGTACGCCGCCAAGGTGGTCGGCGTCCAGGGCCTGCTGGTGGGGGTCGATCTGCAGGCGGGCCGGCTGGCGAGCCAGACTGGTGGAGCCAGGATCCACTGGCTGCAGGACGACATCATGGCACCGGAACTGGCCGCCCGGCTCCGGGAGTTCCGGCCGCTCTACCGGGTGGTGCTGAGCGATATCGCACCGCGGACCACCGGCAACAAGTGGGTTGATCAGCAGCACTCGCTGCGTCTGGCCCGGCGTACCCTGGAGATTGCCCGGGAGTTTTTAGTCAATGGCGGGAATTACTTCGTCAAAGTCTTTCAGGGTGAGGATTTTACGGAGTTTGTCAAAGAAGTACAGGATATTTTCAAGGTGGTGAAGATTGTCAAGCCCAAGAGCTCCCGAACGGAAAGCCGGGAGGTCTTTGTGCTGGGGATGGGTTACATCAAACCGGAGACGTTGCCGGGTGCTGCGGCCATGGCCGGATAGTTTTTATGTAAGCGATTACATGGTACCGCATCTGCTTTGTCATCGGCCTGCTCACAGAGGCGGGCTATAGCTCGCAGGCCTCTTTCGCGCATCTGCGGCACCCTGTGATCAGTTACGTTTTTATTATCAAGGAGGAAGTTAGGTGTCAGGACATTCAAAGTGGAGCACAATCAAAAGAAAGAAAGGTGCGGTCGATGCCAAGCGCGGCAGGGCCTTCACCAAACTGATTAAAGAAATTACCGTGGCTGCCCGGATGGGCGGCGGCGATCCGCTCGGCAATCCCCGGCTGCGTTCGGCTGTGGCCACGGCCAAGACCGAGAACATGCCCAAGGATAATATCGAGAGAGCAATCAAGAAAGGAACCGGCGAGATTGCCGGTGCGGTCTACGAGGAGATTACCTATGAAGGCTATGGCCCCGGCGGCGTCGCTGTGCTGGTCGACTGCATGACCGACAACAAGAACCGGACCGTTGCCGATGTCCGGCACTATTTCAGCAAGAGCGGCGGCAATCTGGGCGAGTCCGGCTGTGTCTCCTGGATGTTTGAAAAGAAGGGCAATTTGCTGGTGGATAAAACGACGATCACCGAAGAGCAGCTCATGGATCTGGCCCTGGAGGCCGGGGCCGAGGATGTGCGCGAGGAGGAAAACGAATTTCAGGTGTTGACCGCACCAGAGGATTTTGAGACGGTCCGGGAGGCGTTGCAGAAGCAGGGAGTTGCTTTCCTGGAGGCAGGTATCGCCATGATTCCCAAGAACACCATCGAGGTGGGGGAGGAGAAGACGGCCAAGCAACTCATGAAGCTCCTGGAGAACCTGGAGGATTATGACGACGTCCAGAATGTCTACGCCAATTTTGATATTCCGGATGAGATCATGGAGGCGGTGTCGTAAGTCCTGCCGCGCGAACAATGGTAACCAGTGGTGGCTGCCTCCGCATTCTGGGGATTGATCCGGGCTCCCGGGTCACGGGGTACGGAGTGATTGAAAAGTCGGGCGGCCGTCTGAGCCTGGTTTCCTGCGGCGTCATCAAGATGCAGGCCCAGCTGTCCATGCCGGAGCGGTTGCAGGTCATTTACAACGGGTTGAGTGAGGTGATCCGGAGTGAGGCCCCGGCCGTGGCCGCGGTGGAGGACGTGTTCGTGGCGGTCAACCCGCGATCGGCCCTCAAACTCGGGCATGCCCGGGGGGCGGCGGTGCTGGCCGCCGTGCAGCATGGGCTCGCGGTCTTTGATTATACGCCGCGGCTGGTTAAACAGGCGGTGGTCGGCTACGGCCAGGCCGACAAGGGACAGATCCAGCAGATGGTGCGGGTTTTGCTGCGGCTGTCCGCCTCGCCCAGTGCCGATGCCGCCGATGCCCTAGCCGTGGCTATCTGTCATGCCAACCGGTCGGTGCTGCCTTAATGCTGTTGACTTAAGGAAATATTTTTTTACGACCGAACAGCGAATATCGAATATCGAACAAGAAACCGCAGAATGATGAAGTAGTTAAACTTCGATATTCCTTGAAGTCCAGGGATGGGCTAGTGCCGCGGGAGCCAGGGACGGCGGGGGCGGTCTCACGTAAGGGAGAAAGGATGCGGAACAGGACACAAGTGCGGCTGGAGAATGAAGCGCGATGATCGCCTCTTTGAAGGGTGAGATCTTTTCCAAGGAGCCGGGTCGGGTGGTGCTCGATGTCAACGGCGTCGGCTATGAGGTTTTTCTTTCCCTTACCAGTTACGAGCAGCTGCCCGCGGTCGGTTGCGAGGTTCTCCTGCACGTGTACACCAGCGTGCGCGAGGACGCCATCGTCCTGTTCGGCTTCGGCGACGCCGAGGAAAAGGAGATGTTCCGGCTGCTGACCACGGTTTCCGGGGTCGGACCCAGGCTGGCGCTCAATATCCTGTCCGGCATCAAGCCGGCCGCTCTGGTGCGCGCCATTGCCACCGGGGATGTCAAGCGCCTGACCGGCCTGCCCGGCGTCGGCAAGAAGACCGCGGCCCGGCTCTGTGTGGATCTCAAGGATAAAATGGCCCTGGCGGCCGACGATGACGATTTTTTTGTGCCGGAAACCGAGGAGCGGTCGGCAATCGGCACCCTGTTCGCCGACGTGGTTTCCGGCCTGGTGAATCTCGGCTACCCGCCGGCCCAGGCTCAGCAGGCCATGGCGGCGGTACGGAAGCGGCTGCCGGCGGAGCGCCTGGCCGCTATGCGGCTTGAGGATCTGCTGCGCGAAACACTGAGGTCCATGGTATGAGACATGAGGAAAGACTGGTCAGCGGCGCGGACGACACCGACGATCAGCCCCAGGATACCAGTCTGCGGCCCAGATTCCTCTCCCAGTATATCGGGCAGGAGCAGGTCAAGAAAAATCTGGAGATCTTCATCGCCGCGGCTCGGGGCCGGGGCGAGGCCCTGGACCATGTGCTCTTTCACGGCTTTCCCGGCCTGGGCAAGACGACCATGGCCTATATTATTGCCAACGAGATGGGCTCGCATATTAAGGTAACCTCGGGCCCGGTCATTGAGCGGCAGGGCGATCTCGCCGCCATTCTTACCAGTCTGGAGCAGGGTGATGTTCTGTTTATCGATGAGATCCATCGGCTGAACCATGTGGTTGAAGAGATACTCTATCCGGCCATGGAGGATTTTCAGCTGGATCTGGTGATCGGTCAGGGGCCGGGTGCCCGCTCGGTCAAGATGGATCTGCCCAGGTTTACCCTGGTGGGGGCCACCACCAGGACCGGCCTGCTGACGCCGCCGCTACGGGATCGGTTTGGGGTCATCCTGCGGCTTGATTTTTACAGCACCGAGGAACTGGTGACGATCATCAAGCGCTCGGCCGCGCTCCTGGGGGTCGAGATTGACGAGGCCGGCGCCGTGGAACTGGGCCGGCGCTCCCGCGGCACCCCGCGTATCGCCAACCGGATGCTGCGGCGGGTCCGTGATTACGCCGAGGTGCGCGGCCAGGGGGTGATCACACTGGCGATTGCGGACGAGGCATTGACCATGCTGGCGGTGGACCGCCAGGGGCTGGATGAGATGGACCGCCGCATCCTGCTGACCATCATTGACAAGTATCAGGGCGGCCCTATCGGTCTTGAAACGCTGTCCACGGCGGTCTGTGAAGAGAAAAATACCCTGGAGGATGTTTATGAGCCGTTTCTCATCCAGTGCGGTTACATTATGCGAACTCCCCGGGGCAGGATGGCCACCGCCGCCGCCTATGAACATTTCGGCCGGCCTTTTTTGCAGCGGGAGGAGCAGCCCACCCTTTTTTAAGGGACTCGGAAAATACTAATATACCATAACGCATCCCGTCTTCGGTCCAGCCAAATCTGACCACAATCCGGGCACGATCCAGGTATATTACCATTTGCCGAGTCCCTAAGCCGTGAGGTATTACCATGGAAAAGAAACTGACGATTGCGGACATCATCGCCATGAAGGCCAAGGGCGAGCGGATTGCAATGCTCACCGCCTACGATGTCAGCTTCGCCCGGCTGCTGGACAGCACCGGCATCGAGATGATTCTGGTCGGTGATTCGCTGGGCATGGTTCTGCTCGGCTATGACTCGACCGTGCCGGTGACCATGGCGGAGATGCTGCACCACGCGCGGGCCGTGCGCCGTGGGGTCAAGCGGGCGCTGCTGGTCGGCGACATGCCGTTTCTGTCCTACCAGGTTTCAGAGACCGAGGCCGTGGTCAACGGTGGCCGTTTTCTCAAGGAGGCGGGCTGCGACGCCGTCAAGATCGAGGGCGGTTTCGCCGTCTGCGATACGGTGCGGGCCCTGGTGAAAGCCGTCATTCCGGTGATGGGCCATATCGGTCTGACGCCTCAGACCGCTTCGCAGCTTGGCGGCTACAAGGTGCAGGGCCGCGACCTGGATTCGGCCCGGCGGCTGGTGGTCGAGGCCAAGGCCCTGGTCGAGGCCGGCGTTTTCTCGCTGGTGCTTGAGTGTATTCCGGCCCAACTGGCCGAGGCGATCACCGCCAGTGTGCGGGTACCGACCATCGGCATCGGGGCCGGGCCGCACTGCGACGGTCAGGTGCTGGTCACCCATGACCTGCTCGGCATGTTCGAGAAATTCAGGCCGAGTTTTGTGAAGACCTATGTTGATCTGGCACCCCAGATCCGGGCGGCGCTAACCGCCTTTAAGGAGGAGGTCAGCTCGGGAACCTTTCCTGATGCCGAACATAGTTTTTCCATGCAGGCCGAGGTCAAGGATCTTTTGGATGACAAAGGTGCCTGATTTGTTCTGGTGGTTTAGAAAAAGTTTTGTCGAACGGGAGTGGTATGCGGGAGATTGAAAGCGGGATAATCAGCCAGGCGGTAAAGAAACTGGCCATGGATGCGGCCTGCCAGCTGGAGCCCGATATTCTGGAGAGTCTGGTGGCGGCCCGCGACCGGGAGACCTCAAACCTGGCCAAAAGCGGCCTTGAGGTGCTGCTGCTCAACGCCGACATCGCCAGTCGCGAACGGATTCCGGTCTGCCAGGATACCGGAGTTGCCGTGGTCTTTGTCTGGCTCGGCCAGGAAGTGCATGTGGCTGGCGATCTTTCGGCCGCAATCCAGGAGGGAGTGCGGGCTGGTTACGACGAGGGGTTTCTGCGCAAATCGGTCTGCGACCCGTTAACCAGGCAGAATACCGGTACCAATACCCCGGCGGTGGTCCATCTTGAGATGGTGCCCGGAGACCATCTGCGCATCGTTTTACTGCCCAAGGGGTGCGGCAGCGAGAACATGAGCGGCCTAGCCATGCTGCCGCCGTCGGCCGGATCGGCCGGGGTGGTCGATTACGTGGTGGAACGGGTGAGGGCGGCCGGCTCCAATCCCTGTCCGCCGGTAGTGGTCGGGGTCGGGTTGGGCGGCACCTTTGAGAAGGCGGCACTCCTTGCCAAACTGGCTCTGCTGCGGCCACTCGGCGAACCTCATGTCCGTGCCGACGTGGCAATGCTGGAGCAGGATATCCTGGCCCGGATCAATGCCACCGGTCAGGGAGTGCAGGGCTGGGGCGGCAACAACACCGCCCTGGCGGTCCATCTGGAGATATTTCCTACCCATATCGCCAGTCTGCCGGTGGCGGTTAATATCCAGTGCCATGCCCACCGGCGCAAGGAAATTGTGCTGTAGACCATGGGGCCACTCAAGAACACTGGCAAGGCGCGATGGTCGGCCGCGGTGAAGAGTGAATGAAGTGGCTAATACCAATCGTTGAAAAATTAACCAGTAACTAGTAGAATCATGTCAATGCTGCGAGGCCAAACGGCCTTTTTTGAAAACGTGCAGGCCGTCAGGGTGCCCTTTAAACAGGGGGTGATTGCCACCCTGAGAGCCGGTGATCTGGTCAGCCTGACCGGCGAGGTCTATACCGGCCGCGATCAGACTCATCGCCGTTTGATGGCGCTGCTGGATGCGGGACTGCCCCTGCCGGTGGATCTGGCTGGCCAGCTTCTTTATTATGTGGGACCGAGCCCGGCCCGGCCCGGCCAGGTGATCGGTGCTGCCGGGCCCACCACCAGCTATCGGATGGATGCCTATACGTCCCGTCTGCTGGAATTGGGATTGACCGCCACCCTTGGTAAAGGGGCGCGATCCCGGGAGGTGCGCACGGCCATGGTCCGGCACGGCGCCGTGTATCTGGCCGCAGTCGGGGGTGCTGGGGCGTATTTGTCAAAGTGTGTCAGAAAATGCGATCTGGTGGCCTTTGCGGATGCCGGTCCCGAGGCGATGTTCCGGCTTGAGATCGAGAATTTTCCAGCGGTGGTGATCAACGATCTGCAGGGCGGAGATTATTACGAGCAGGTGGCGCTGTCAGAACTCAGAATTCAGAATTCAGAATTCAGAATTAATGAAAAGGAAACAACATGAAGAAATATTTGTGTGGCGTGTTTGTCTGGTTCCTGGCGCTGGCCATGGCCTGCACTGCATCGCCGGCCGCGGCGGCTGGCCATGCAGCAGTGCAGCAGGACTCTGACGCCGCAGAAAACGTTGTCCAGGGCGTCCCCGCCATTGTCCGGGACGGGAGCGGAACAGACGGGGCGATGCTGGACGAGCAGGAACAGGAACTGCGCCAGGCCCTGGACGGGTCCGAGACGTTTTCGTTACGCCGCGAGGGAGATCTCCTGGCGGTCAGTCTCCGGAGCGATCCGGTCTTTGACACGGCCAATCCGACCTTTGTCCGGTCGGCCTATTACCGTGACCTCGACCGGATTGCCCGGGTGCTCAACCAGTACCCCGATACGGAGATCCGGGTGGAGGGCTACACCGACAGCAAGGGCGCTGCCTCCTCGAACCAGGTCCTTTCAGCGCGACGGGCCGCCGCGATCAGGGATATTTTTGTTCTCAAGTGCGTACTGCCGGCCCGCATGCAGACACAGGGGTGCGGCGAATCCAGTCCGGTCGCCTCTAATGACAATGAGGCCGGTCGGAAGCTTAACCGGCGGGTGGAGATCAAGATTCAACCGAGCAAGAAGGAAGGGAGGACCGCCGCGGTCTGGGAGCCGGGCCGCTGAGGACAGTGTTCGGGCGCAACCCCACGATCGGACTCAGGAGCTGAGCAACTTGTCGAGTTCGGGCAGCCGTTCGAAATGCCGGCCCACCTC
>Ga0156789_1064_pt1 | contig 22316 bp, 20 predicted proteins | sample RifOxyD3_FD_110738 | JGI IMG/M metagenome (GOLD analysis project Ga0156789, IMG submission 110738) | Deltaproteobacteria bacterium RIFOXYD12_FULL_57_12 | reverse complement strand
ATCGAAGTGCAACAACGCGGCACCGACTTTATCCCTCAGCCAACCGGACGGCGTAAGCGACACGGTCACCGAGGGGGCATCCTACAACATCACCTACAGCCTGGACGACGCCGATAACACGGTTACCGCGGCCTTCTACTACGACACGGACAACACGGGACTGAATGGCACCGCGATCAGCGGCGCCTGCGCCACGGCCGCCGAGGGCTCGGGAGTCACCTGCGCCTGGAATACCACGGGCATGACGCCGGGCACCTACTATGTCTACGGCGTGGTCAACGACGGCGTCAACCCGCAGGTCAGCGCCTATTCGGCAGGCACGATCACCATCAACTGCCAAACCGCGGCCATCCTGAACGCCTGGAGCCTGGTGTATGAAGGCACCGCCGCCACGCCGTCGGGTACCAAGACCATCGCGGCCGGCACCAACGCCAACCGGCTGCTGGTCGTGACCGTGCTGAATGAAAGCAGCGCCCTCGATGTCACCAACACCTGGTCCGTCACCTACGGCGGCCAGGCATTGACCGCGATCACCAGTCTGCCCACCGGCCGGACAAACATGTGGATGGGCTACCTGAAGGAAGCGGGCATCGATGCGGCCACCGACACAACCGTGTCGGTCACCATAGGCGGCGCCAAGGATTATTCGCGGGTCTATGCCATCACCTTTGACAATGTCAACCAGACAACCCCGATCGGCGGTTCCAGCGGCACCTACAATAGCAACACCGGAGCTACCAGCATCGCTACCGGCAATATCACCAGACTTGCCAACGATCATGTGATCTACGCGGTGGATTCCGCCGCCACGACAAGCGGCCATACGCCACCGGCCGCCTATACGGAAGACTTACAATCGACGACCGCCCCCCTGGGCTCCTCTGTCGGCCACAGGACAACCACCACAAGCGCCGGCACGGAAACGATCAGCGTGAGCCATGCCCAGGGTCGCTCATCGATTATCGGGGCGGACATCAAATCGAAGTGCAACTGATGCGACAACAATAAATCCAACTCAGACCATGCGACAAGGCCGCCCTTCCAAAGAGGGCGGCCTTGCTGTTTTGACGGCCCCGCAATCCGGCAGGGTTTATTGGATATTGACAGCCAGCCGCACATTGTGGCAGAACATAACTACTCAGGTATTCAGGAGTCAGAATTGTCGGCATAAGAGACTGCCGACGATTGGCACAGGAGCCAGAATGAGAGGGCCGGCAAAGAAGTTTGAAGACTTGGTGGTGTGGCAAAAAGCCCATCAGTTCGTGCTTGCTGTCTATCGCCTGACGCAATCATTTCCGAATTCCGAGATCTACGGCTGGAGGCTTATTCCAAGGCCATTCTGAATTCTGACTCCTGAATTCTGAATACCTGCGCAGTTACGGCAGAACGTAATGAACGGCCATCAGATAGTCCATCCTTCATCTCTGCTGCCAACGGTGACGCCATGAAAACACGCCTGCATCCCCGGAATGTCGCGCTCCTTAGCAAAACAACCCTGCCAACCCTGCTCGTCGCCCTGCTGCTGCCGGCAATCGCGTTCGGCGCCCTGCCCGGCTTCATGCTGGAGCGGATGGGCACCATGAGCGGTCAGGTCTTTGTGGAGGACAAGCCGGTCGCCAATGCCATTGTCGGCTTCTTTCTCGAAAGCAAGGGGCTGCCGCCTATTACCGGCGGCATGCCGCGCATCCCGGAATTCATCTCCCGGCTGGACAGCGAGGGACGCTTCAACGTCAAGCTCGCGGCCGGCAGATACTACCTGGGCACTATCCTCCGCGACCCGGCCGCCGGACTCGGCCCGCCCCGGCCCGGTGAAAATTATTATTTTGCCGCCAGCGCGCCGGGCGAGCTGCGACTGCTGGAGATCGCCGACCGGCAGGCCATCGACAGCGGCCGGATCGACACTGCCCTGCCCGACACCTTTGCCGGGCTGGCAACGGCTGATTCCTTCACGGTCGAAGGGGTTGTTTTGGACGATAAGGGCGCCCCTTTTCCTGAAGCCGTTGTGCTTGCCAAGCAGAACTTCGGCTCACCCCGGCCGGATTTCAAATCCAGGCCAACCGCAACCGACGGCAGGTTCACCCTGAAACTGCCGGCCACGAAACAGTTTTTTTTAATAGCCCGGCCGGCCGTTGCCGGACTCCGGCCGCAGCCGGGCCAGCTGCTCGGCACCTACGGCATAAAATCAACAACCGGCCTGGCAACGCCGGGAATCTATGGCGCCGCCGGCCTGCCGCCCGGCGTGCTTGACGAAAACAGGGAAACGGCGGACCGGGCTCTGCCGGTAAGCGGCGCTAAGGGTGAGATAGTGAGCGGCATCGAGATCAACATGTATGCGGTGCCGGACCCGAGAGCCATCAAGGCCTCGATCCAGGGCACCCCCGGCTCTCCGAAGTTCGAGACAACCGGCGCCGCGCTCACCAACATCCTATTTGTTTCCAACAGCCATCAACTCGACCGAAGCTCCTTTGCCGAGCTTGACCGCTGGGTCGTTTTTCTCAAAGGCCGGGAAGGAATCCGCATCGAAATCAGCGGACATACGGACGCCACCGGCCCGGCGCCGCAAAACCTTGAGCTGTCCACCAAGCGGGCGCAATCCGTGGCCGAATACCTGATCGGCAACGGCATCGCCCCAGAACGGGTCACGGTGAAGGGGTACGGCGCGGAACGGCCCGTGGCCGACAACGCCACGGAAGAGGGCAAGCGCAAAAACCGGCGGGTGGAGATCCAATTCATCGACAGATAATTCGTAACTAGCAGGTATTCAGGAGTCAGAAGTCAGGAGCCAGAATGAGAGAGCCGGCAAAGAAGTTTGAAGACTTGGTGGTGTGGCAAAAAGCCCATCAGTTCGTGCTTGATCTTGACTCGAGATCTTGAATACGGCGATGAAGAGAACCTCGTTCGTTGCTTTCCGAGGTCAGCAAGCTGCAGGAGGCTTATTCCAGGGCCATTCTGACTTCTGACTCCTGAATTCTGAATACTTGAGCAGTTACCCTATGTTACCGATTGCCGGCTTAAGAACTCCTCGGCCGTACAGACGATGATGGTGGATTTGCGATAATCCTTGATGTTGCGGGTGATGATGCAGGAAATATTTTTTTGCAGGGCAACATGGTACTGGATGGCATCTTCGAAGTCGGAAAATCCGGAGTCGAGCGCCCGAACAATGATTTTGTCGTCAACCGGCAGAACGGTTACGAGCTGGCGGAATTTTTTCAGGGCCTGTACTGCCATCGCCGAGGAGGTTGCCTTTCTGAGGATATAATACAGGTTGGCGAAGGTAAGCGAAGAGACGCAGGCTGTAATTGTTCCGCGTTCCACATGCGCAAACAACCGCGCCGCCGACAGGTAGAAAGGCTCCCGCCGCGCCAGTAGATCGAGAATGATATCGGTGTCCACGAACACGGTTTGCTTCAACGGTATTTCTCCGCCAGATAGTCAGAGTATTCTTCCACGTGGCGGTCGGCCTGGCTCGGCTTGATCAGACCAGAGAGTTCTTTCACCAGAGGGGTGAGACTGTTTTCCTCCAGGGAAGACGGACTGGTTGCCTGACGTAAATAGTTTTCCACCATTTTCGAAAGACTTTTGTGCTGGCGTCGTGAAAATTCTTTTGCCTGCGCAATGAGTTCCTTGTCTAGACTTAGCGTCAGTTTTGCTTGCATGGGGCGACCTCCTTTACGTAAATATTATCACAAGCAATACGTGTGTTCAACTTGGAAAACTTGTTGATGGCAAAAAGCGAAAACGTTCTCGGCCACAATAGGCTCAAGATTCCGGCCAAGGCAGCCGATATGAATGATAGGGGAAAAACCGCGTACGCCGTAAACGGCGCCATGAACGGGAAGAAAACCAGCCGGCAGCGGCAATCTGGGGGATGGAGGGTGCACCGTGCGACATGTTGAATCTCTCGGCAACCGACTTGCATCCGGCCTTGCCAGGCCGGCAACACCTCGATCCCGTGCAACCGGCTTCGAGGCAACACTACGGCACCAGGAGCAGCGGCTCCGGAATACACCAACCCCCACGGCAGCCAACGACAAAACAGCGCCGGCAGCAGCCAGCGGTGAGGCGCCGATCTACCTGGGCCGAATCTCCGGAGAAAACCCCACGGTCTCCCACCTGCTGAGCCGGGATTCCCGCTTCAGCAGCCAGTGCTGGTCCATCATCTACGCCAAGGCCAATCAGGAAAAATCCTTTACCGCCATGCAGAGCGGTACGGCCGTCTATCTCGACCCCAAGACCAAGGAAATCACCTGGGAGCAGCAGTCGCCCGCTACGCCGGCCGTGGCGGCAAGCCAGACGACGACGGCAGAACCTGCGCCCGATACCCCGACCGCAGCCGCGGCCCAACCGCTGCCGGCAATGGCTACCGAAGAGCAAGCCGCTGACCCCGCGTCAACGGAGTTCGATGCGGCAATGCTGCCGGAGATGCTCCAGCCCTATGTCGGAACCCCCTATTCCAGGCTGAACTGCTTCGAACTGGTCGTCAAGGGACTGACCAAGATGGGTGTCAGTTATAACGGCAAGGGCGGGCTGCAGCAGGAACTGATCCAACGGGCCATCAACGACAAGCTGCCCTCGAACGCCTATCTGACCGGCGAGGGCCTCATCGCCGCCTCGGGCTCACCGGTGTACGAGAAGACGGTCCGGCCGGGCAGTGATCCGAAGGCTGCGGGAGAAGAGATGTTCACCGAACTCAAAGAGCACCTGCGGCCCGGCCAGTTGCTCTCCTTTTCCACCAGGCGGCGCGGCCATACCGGGGTAATCTCCCGACAGGGCGACACCTGGACCTTTTTAAACTCCGGCAGGTCGGACAACACCCTCAAACCGGCCGCCAACCGAAAAGGCGTGGCCGAGGAAGACCTCAAGGCCGAGATCGTCTCCTGGCTCCGCCGGGCGCGATCCGCCGGCGAATCCCTGCAGGTCACCGTGGGCCAACTCAACCACGGCAAGCTGCTCGCCTACATGAAGTAGTCCCTTGCGGTATCCAGCCGGCTATACGCGGCACCATATCCCTTCATCAGACGCCAGCTTTCCCGGCTTGCGCGGCGGCCAATGGTTTTGGCGGGTCGCTGACCAGTTTTTGCGGCAGCCCGGCAAAGCCGCTGACCAGCGAAAAACAGACGGCAAAAAAGTAGGGGACCGACTGGATCAGCAGGACCGTTATCCAGGTCATGTGATCGGGCGAATCAACCCCCTGCCGCATAAAGATGGAGAAGGTGGCCATCCAGAGGGCCAGCATGATCAGACCCTCCTCGCGGGCGGAGTTGAGGGCCTGGAGCAGGGCATGGGCCTTGGCCTTTTTGGGGGTCCGGAAAAAGGGCTTGTCCTTGGTGACAAAGCCCTGGAGAATGGCCTGGGAAATGGTATGGGACAGGGAAAGGCCGGCCAGGGCCGCGGCGAGCGTCTGGCCGATCGTGGCGGAAACACGGCTGCGGTAGAGATAAAACAGCTTGGCCACCTTAAAGACAAACAGGATAAGCGGCAGAATCGACAGGGTCATCATCGGCGGATCGACGCGGGGAAAGATGGCCATGGCCGCGGACCACAACAGGGCGCCAAAGGTGAAGAACAGATTGATGCCGTCAGCCAGCCAGGGAATCCAGCCGGCCACGAAGTGATAGCGCTGGCCATAGGTCAGCTTGGTGTTGCCGCCCAGGAGCAAGGCGCGGGCATGGCGCCGGATGATCTGCACGGCGCCGTAGGCCCACCGGAACCGCTGCTTCTTGAAGTCGATATAGGTGTCCGGCATCAGGCCCTGGCCGTAACTCTTGGGAATGTACAGCGCTTCATAGCCCTTCTCGAAAATCCGCAGGCCCAGTTCGGCATCCTCGGTGATGCACCATTCGGCCCAGCCGTTGACCTCTTCAAGAGTAGATCGGCGGACCATGGTCATGGTGCCGTGCTGGATAATGGCATTGCGCTCGTTGCGGGTGAGCATGCCGATGTAAAAAAAACCCCGGTATTCGGCATAGCACATGGCCTTGAACATGTTCTCCTCGCCGTCCCGGTAGTCCTGGGGGGCCTGGACAATGGCCACCGACGGCCGCCTGACGAACTGGGGAACCAAGTCATGGAGCCAATCGGGCGTCACCATGTAATCGCTGTCGATGACCGCGATCACCTCGGCGGCGGGCGACGTTTTAGCCAGGGCATAGTTGAGCGCGCCGGCCTTGAAACCGGCAAGCGGGTCTTCATGAAAGAATCTGAAACGCGGCCCGAGCAGCCGGCAGTGGGCCTCGACCGGCTGCCAGACCGCCGGGTCCTTGGTGTTGTTGTCGATAACGATCACCTCGAAATTCGGGTAATCCAACCGGCTCAAGGCATCGAGGGTCTCGATCATCATTTCCGGCGGTTCGTTGTACGCCGGCACATGCACGGAGACCATGGGCAGTTCCTGGTCAGTAAGATGCACCGGAATAAACGGCCGGCGCGACGAGGCGGACCATAGGGCCTCGGCCCATTCGTGGGCCTCGGCCAGCAAAACCACGACAACGCCGATCATGCCGACGACCATCAGGATGCCGACTAAAATCGTGCCGATGGTCGGATACTGCTTGGTGTATTCATAGACGATCCATACCCCGGCCGTGGCGGCAATAAAGGCGATGGTCGCCAGAAAACTGCGACCCCGCTTGCGCAGGGTCTGGCTGTCGATCAGCAGGAGCATGAAGGTGATCACCGCGATCAGCACGGAGATCCCGGCCAGAATGCGCCACTGGGGAATCTCGACAATCGGATCGAAAAAGGGAAATTTGGCCTGGCGGTTCACATCGTACACCCCCCAGTAGGCGCCCACCGCCCCCTCCGACTCGCGCTTCCACGGCTGATCAAACGCCTCCATGACGTAGTAGATATAGTGCTCCTTGGCGGCCCGGGCGAGAAAACGCCGCAGAAAGGTCGCCTCATTGGCATCCGAGGCCACGGCCTCGTGGCGTGTCCGGCCGTTGCTCGGCCAGCCCACCTCGCCGATCAAGATCAGTTTGTTGGGAAACGTGGTCTTCAGCAGATTCATTTTATCGACCACATAATCAACCGCCAGGTCCACATCGATCCCCTCCCAGAAAGGCAGCATGTGGGTGGCGACAAAGTCGACATGCGCTCCCAGTTCGGGATGCTTGACCCAGACGTGCCAGGGTTCGGCAGTGCTCACCGGCACCGAGACGGCGGCCCGCACCCGGTCCAGGTACTCCATGAGTTTTTCAACGGGAACTTCGTTGCGCAGGATCGCTTCGTTACCCACGGTCACCCGCACTACATTGCGATAGTTGGCCCGGGTCACCTGAATGAGCCTTTCAATCTCCGCCTCGTTTGCCTCAAGGTCTCCGCCAATCCAGGCGCCGAGCGTCACCTGGATATGATGCTTTAGGGCCAGGGCCGGGATCTCGGCGTAGACGCCCTCCACGGTGTAGGTGCGGACCGCGTGGGTCTTGCTGGAAAGCAGCGCCAGATCCTCGTCGATCTCTTTCGGCGACGGCAGAATCTTTTCGATGGCGTTCTGGTTGGCCCGCAGAGGTGAAAAGGAGAACCCGGAAATGCGATCAGGCCAGGGGGGTTCGGTTTCAGGCTGGTTCAGAAAAGCCCAGAGGCTGAAGGTGATGGCGGCAATGGCTACGGCAATAAGAAAATTGGCTCTGGTCATACATCCACTGTGATTGGTTGGTAAGGGTAGAAATCGATCAAGGTCACTTGCGCCGCCAATAACCTAGCCGCGTCAGCGCCGCAGACGTTCTCGGCGTCAAGTGAACCGCCTAGTTCGGCGTTAAGAGTTCTCGGGTGGCACAAAACATTTTTGATGTTCTCTAGCAATTCTTTTAGATAATGAATTTAAATCTTGAAAAATATCATCTTCTTTAAAACCCAAAGAATATAATTTTTCGATCAATTCTTGCTTTAGACTTTCGTCTTCAAGAACAATCTTTATCATGTAATCACATTCCATTGTGTCGAAATAGCTGTCGATACTTCTGCTGTCTTTCCCATGAAATGTAAAACATCCTTTTTGTGCTCTAATTCTTAAGTTTGACAGAGGATGTTTAAACGCGATTGGATATTTATAAAATTCAGGATTTGCTTTATTGTTTAACACACTTGGGAGGTTTTGAGATATTATACAATCAACATCGCCGCACGGAACAATGGTGGTCGCTTTTCCTAATGTAATATTGTTCAAGTCATGACACGACATTGCCCAAACAACTCTTCTTCCCTTGCAATTTTTCTCTTTTGATAAAGCGAAATAAAGTGCCACTAACGGAGAGATAGTCCAGTCGAGTAGACGTGTTGGCAACCCATAGTGTTGCATTAAAATGTATAATTCCAGATTATTACTTATTTTAATTCCATTAACAGATTGATAATAAAGCAAAAACTCAGAAACCATTGAGTTTTCAACTTCAAAATCTATACCTTTCCATACTGTTCCTGGCACAAGACCTAATACGTCGCTTTCAATGCCCCTGTACCAGATTCCATTTGAATGAGATTTCCAGACTTTTGGAATAGAGCTTACTATGTCGATAAACTCTGGAATTGATTTAAACGAAATTTCTTTGACCATGATTCCTTCTTAACATTATGGATACGATTCCTTGTGCCGCCGAACCGCCCCGAATGAGCTGCGCGGGTTTGGCGTCCGCTCGATTCGGCTTGATGGCCTGGGCGGCGCATCTGTGACAGGCTTCTTCCTGCCGCGCAGATTATTCGGGACGGAGGGCCCCCGGTGTTTGGGGCCATCAAATGGTTATGCTGCCTGCGGTCGTTGACCACCATATACCACGATTTCTCTGCGATATCGAGCCTGATAAATTTCCTTGCGGAAAGATATGCGATTGTCATTTGCCTAATCTTGCGACTTCTGTTCCGGCAGGCGAATGGCATGACCAAACAAGTAAGTACAGATCGGCACGCCCAGGATGAGACCCCAAAAATGGAAGAGTTTGCCACCGATAGTGAGGATGATCAGGATGATGACGGGCTTGATGCGCATGCGGTTGCCGTAGATATAGGGGTTCAGGATGTAACCCTCAATCAGATGGATGGCGGCAATCAGGCAGATGGGCACCGAGCTGATGAAGACCCCGGCCACGGGGACAAAGCTGAAGAGGAAGGCGATCACGGACAGAAAGGCAACGTGAGGCCCGAGGCCGAGGAGATAGAGCCCGCTGGCAGTAAGGGCGATATTGACCGCGCCGATCATGAACTGGGCTTCGAAGGCCTGCCCCAGGACCAGACCGAAGCTGTGGATGCTGTCGGACATCTCTTCGTAGATAAAACACAGCCGGGTATGACGAAACCCGCGCACACTCTCTGCAAGCTTGGGCAAATCAAGGATGATGAAAAAGGAGAAGAGCAAAGACAGGAGAAAGGCCGCGGCCGTTGAGATGATATTGACGCTGATGTACGCATGCTGTTGAGCAACTCCAGTACAGCCTGGCGGGGATCTTCCTTGTTACCACCGCCCAGTCCGACCACTTGCTTGAGGATAAAAACGGTGGGTGTTGGAAGCGTAGCACTGCTGTCCTCCACCGGAGCCTTGAGGCGCTGGAGGACATTGTTGATCACCGGGTAGCGCTGGGTCATGTCCAGGATTTCGCGGTCGATGCGCTGCGTGTAGACCCCGAATTGGTTGGCGAAGTTTTCGGCCTGATCAATGACCCGCGGAGTGAGAGAGAGGATCACCGTCGTCAGAATGCCCAGGAAAAACCCGCTGAACAGGATGACCCGGCCAGGCGCGGCTTCTGATGTACGGCTCCAGACGACGGACGCCGGCGTTCAGGATATAGGAAAAGACGAAGGTCAAGAACAGGAGCAGCAGGAAGTCGTTGAACACATACACGGCAGCAAAGAACATCCCCCAGACCAAGACGCGGGTGAGAACCGAGAAGACCATGTTCCAGGGGACGAGTGTATTCGGCTCTGCTGGCGGGTCAATGGCTGTCCTGCTGCTGGCGGAGAGTAACCGCTGCCGATTTTCCTGTTTTTTTTTGACACCGAACGTTCCAAACCGTCATTTTTATGGAAGCAAATCCTTGCTCACCCTGTGAGCATACGAAACGTTAGCGGAATTTGCAAATTCAAGGGACCTCAATGTCAACACCTGCCAATTTCCAGTTTGTCTCGCCAAGCGGACGGGCCCAAGTCCATTTTTCGACAAATTTGACGGGAGTGGTCATGCTTCCCTCCAAGACAGCGCCGGAATTCTCATCAATCGTGTAGTCCAGCAAGTTTGCCTTGAACAGCAGTGAGACAAATTCTTCGTTGCCGTCTACCCCGGCGTTGACCAATTCAACACTGCGCACCGCAATATTTTCCAATTTGTTAATGTGTCCTTTTCGACGCATCTCCGCAAAGTGTTCTTCATATTCACGAGCAAGGCTGGTACCAAGAAGATGTTGATATGACTTGATATCACGACGCATCCAGCCTGCCTGAACTTGAAAGAAAACATCTTGGGCAACTTCCTTGAAATGTTCCGGGGCAAAGTCAGGTTCAGACCGTCTGATCATCGCAATCCCATCCGTCACCGTTCCGCCACCGGGAGGGGAAGGAGGAACAAAATAACCGCTGTCGCCGGGATTGACAAAGGCGCCGGCAGCAGAGCCTTCCTGCTGCTGATATTGCGCATGAGCATAACTGGGCGATTTCTTCTTGAAAAAACGAGCATAGACAAAATAGCCAACGCCACCCAGAACCAGGATTTGAAAGAGACCGATCCCACTGCCGCCGAGACCGCCGCCGCTGCCGGCATTGGCCAGGCTGCCAAACAGCATGCTGCCAATGGCGCCGCCCACCAGACCTCCGGCCAATCCCCGCATAAATCCGCCGGAGTTCGATTTTTGTGCATAATTTGTCGAAGTTGGCGATTTCGCCGGAGGTGGCGAAACTGACCTGGACTGACTCATGGATCGGCCGCCCGCCCTTGAACGGGCATCGGCATGATCGGTGATCACCCCAAGATCAAACAGTGAACATGCAAAAAAGATAAAAAGAATGGGGATAAAATATTTGACGGTAACTTGCATTGTTGGCTCCTTATCGGCAATATTGTCGGGGTGCGAAGTTCGAGGGTCACGGCACGTATTTCACATAAGCGGTGAACGATTAGAAATCGAACAAGTCATGCAGCAGATTCTTGTGTTTTTTCTTTTTATGATAGTCGTGGCCATGGTGATCCTGAGACGGTTGCCGTGCCCCGCGTTCTTCCTGCCGTGGAGGTTGGGCCTGGATGCCTGAACGTTCGATGATCTTATCCAGCTCCCCCCTATCCAACCACACCCCGCGGCATTGCGGGCAATAATCGATCTCCACTCCCTGTCGATCCGACATAACCAAGTCTACCTGTGTGCATATCGGGCATTTCATAGCGTATCTCCTTTCGTGTTATTTTTGTTCATCTTCTTCTTTATCCATATCGTTGATCGACTCGGCATCTGTTTTTTTCTCTTGCTCACCACCTTTGACTGCCTTGGTAATCTCAGCAGCAACATCCTGCTTTGCCTTGCCCGCTGCCTGTGTTGCCAGGTCTTTAGCCTGATCGCAACCACTCAGGCCCGAACCCTTTCCTTCTTTTGCCACAGTCGCTTTTCGATTTCAATAACCCCAAAGACCACCGCTCCCGCCGCCACTGTCCGGCCCCAGACGGCCAAATCGACCGGCGCGCTCTGGAACAACCTGTTCATGAATGGCAGGTAGGTGTAGCCAAGCTGCAACAGAAACATGGCGACAGCGCCGCCGATAACCCACAGGTTCGTAAAAAAGCCAAGCTGGAAAACGGACTTTTCAAGTGAGCGGCAGTTGAACAGATAAAACAACTCGATCACGACAAAGACATTAACCGCTGCGGTGCGCGCCTCGGCAAGGGTGGCGCCGCCAGACAGTTCCCAGGCAAAGAGCCAGAAGGCAGCGCCCATCATCAGCAGACTCACCAGACAAACACGAAAGATGACGCTCCGGGTCAGAATCGGCGAATCCGGCGCCCTGGGCGGTCGCAGCATGATGCCGGGTTCCTTTGGTTCAAAGGCCAGGGCTAAGCCCAAAAAACCGGCAGTGGTCATGTTGATCCAGAGGATCTGTACCGGCAGGATGGGCAAGGTGACGCCAAGAAAGATAGCGGTCAGGATGACCAGGCCTTCGCCAAGGTTGGTAGGCAGGGTCCAGACAATAAACTTGACAAGATTGTCGAATACCCCCCTGCCCTCCTCCACCGCGGCCTCGATGGAGCTGAAGTTATCATCGGTAAGCACCATGTCGGCCGCTTCCTTGGCTACTTCGGTACCGGTGATGCCCATGGCCACGCCGATATCGGCCCTTTTCAGGGCCGGGGCATCGTTGACCCCGTCACCGGTCATGGCCACCACCTGGCCCCTGGCCTGGAGGGCCTCCACCAGACGGAGTTTCTGCTCCGGTGTTGCCCTGGCGAAGACGACGGTGTCGGCGGCCCGGTCAATCAATTCGCTGTCCGATAATTTGTCAAGCTCCGTGCCGGTGAGCACGGGAACGGCTGATACCGGGCCCAGTGAGCCCAGATTGTAGAGCCCGACCTTTCTGGCAATGGCGGCGGCGGTCGCCGGGTGATCGCCGGTAATCATCTTGACCTGGATGCCGGCGGCCTGGCAGGCCTTAACAGCGGCAATTGCTTCCGGGCGCGGTGGATCAATCATGCCCTGCAGGCCGAGAAAGATGAGATCTGCCGCCACATCGCCATGGTGGATGGCACCGGTTGCCGGCGGTAGCTCCTTCCTGGCAAAGGCCAGCACCCGAAGTCCCTTGGCGGCTATGGCCTGCACCGCCGCCTGAACCTCTGCCACGTCAAGCGGGAGCGGGTTGCCCTCTGCATCACTCTGACTCACACAGCGAGCCAGGACGGGCTCCACCGCCCCTTTCAGATAAACCAGACAGGGCTTGCCGGAACCGGCATCATGCAGGGTGGCCATGTACTGGTGTTCCGATTCGAAAGGAACCGTGTCCAGACGAGGGGCCACAGCCAGTGCTTCGAAGCTTAAGCCGCCCTTGCGGGCCGCGGTTAAAAGCGCCCCCTCGGTGGGATCGCCCTGCACCTGCCAGGCTCCGTCCTGTTCAATAAGCCGGCTGTCGTTGCAGAGCAGACCGGCCCGCAGGCATTCCAGCAGGGCCGCAGAGATGCCTGAGACGGCCGCGTCTGCCAGGGTATCAATAGTACCGACAAAGGGATTGTAGCCGGTGCCACTCACCGTGTGCCATCGGCCGCCAGCCATGATTTCCTGAACGGTCATCTGGTTCTCGGTGAGGGTGCCGGTTTTGTCGGTGCAGATCACCGTGGTGCTGCCGAGGGTCTCCACCGCCGGCAGTTTGCGGATAATGGCCCGTTTTTTGGCCATGCGTGAGACGCCGATGGCCAGGGTGATAGTGACCGCCGCCGGCAGGCCCTCGGGGATGGCGCCAACGGCCAGGGCCACCGCCGCCATGAACATATCAAGAAAGGACAGGCCCCGCAGCAGCCCGACCACAATGGTGGCCACGGCCAACCCCAGGATTACATAAAGTAGGATGTTGCTGAACTGACTGATCTTACGGGTGAGCGGAGTGGCCAATTCTTCGGCGGTTGAAATCAATTGGGATATCCGTCCGACCTCGGTGTCGTCGCCGGTGGTCGTGACAATGCCTATGCCCTGGCCGTAGGTGACCAGGGTCGAGGCATAGGCCATGTTACGCCGGTCGGCCAGGACGGTTTCCGGCCCGAGTTGCCCGGGGTCTTTGGCAACCGGCACCGATTCACCGGTGAGGGCCGATTCGGCGATCTGCAGGTCGCGGCTCCGGAAAAGTCGCAGATCGGCCGGAACCTTGTCGCCGCTCTGCAAAAAAACAATATCGCCGGGCACCAGTGCCGTTGCCGGCAGGCGCTTTTTCTCCCCCTGGCGCAGGACCGTGGCCTCGGTGGTCAGGGTTCGGGCCAGGGCGACCAGGGCATTGACCGCCTTGGCCTCCTGGATGTAGCCGACCACGGCGTTGACTAGCACCACGCCGAAGATCACGCCGGAATCTACCCACTCCCTTAAGAAAGCGGTCACCAACCCCGAAGCGATAAGGATATAAATCAGCGGTTGATGAAATTGCAGCAGGAAACGGAGCAGGGGCCCCTTGCCCTTCTTGATGCTGATGGCGTTGGGCCCGAATTCGGCAAGGCGGTGCTCGACTGCGAAACGGTCCAATCCCCTGTCCTGGTCTCCTTCCAGTAGTTCCAAGACTTCAGTAATTGGCAGGTGATGCCAGTGTCTGGCGATCAGTTCTTTCATAAATGTCTTCCTTAGACGATCCGTGCTTTCAGTTCACGGGATTTTTCCATAAGCCCCTGCCGCGTCTTCTCTCGGAACGCCTCCGGTTTTTCTGCGAGTTCAGGGCGTTTAATGGACAGGGTGGAACACGCAAGGTATGCGGCATTTTTTGCGCCATCCACCGCAACCGTGGCCACGGGAATCCCAGGGGGCATCATGACCGTCGAATACAGGGCGTCAACACCGTTCAGAGCGCCGGACTTCAGCGGAACACCGATCACCGGCAGTGTCGTGTGAGAAGCGACAACGCCGGTCAGGTGCGCTGCCATGCCCGCGCCGCAGATCAGCACCTCGCTGCCGCGCTGCCGCGCTGTTCTAGCATACTCGGCGATCTGGTCCGGTAATCGATGGGCCGAACTGATATCCATCTCGCAGCTTACGCCCATCTCCCTCAAAACTTCAACGGCCTTTTCCATCACCGGAAGATAGCTGTCGCTTCCTCTAAAAATCCCTACTAACGGCTGTGTCATAACCGTATCCTCCTTTTGAATTGCCTGCAAATTATCAGGAGCCACATTGTGATTGTCCTTAAGATGTACAAGACAATACCGCAGAAAAACAGTTTGAACAATTAGAAAATATGATTAATATAGTTAGAAATTAACGAAATGGGTGCCGTCTATGGAGTGGCTCAATTACCATCATCTATTCTATTTTTGGACAGTGATGCGCGCAGGCAGCCTTACTGCTGCCTGCGCCCGCCTCAGCCTGGCACCGTCAACGGTCAGCGCCCAATTGGGGCGGCTTGAAGAGACGATGGGGGGTAAGCTCTTTCGGCGGGTAGGCCGCAATCTGGAGCCCACCGACCTGGGCCACCTGGTTTACCGCTATGCCGATGAGATATTTTCCTTGGGCCGGGAGATGATGGATACCGTCCGAGGTCGGCCGCTGGCCGGTCCATTGTCTCTCAAGGCAGGGATAGTGGATGTTTTGCCCAAATTTATTGTCCGCCGGCTTTTGGAGCCAGCCTTGCAACTGCCGGAACGGATAAGGCTGGTTTGCCTTGAGGATAAGGAGGACGCCCTGCTGGCTGAACTGGCAATGCATACGCTCGATGTGGTGCTGAGTGATTCACCCCTGCGCGCCGGCTTGAGCGTCAAGGCTTACAGCCATCTGCTAGGTGAGTGCGGTATCACCTTTTTTGCGGTGGAGACCCTGGCTAGTCGGTTGCAGGCTGATTTTCCCCGCTCACTCCACGAAACGCCCATGCTGCTGCCGATGGAGATGACGGCCCTCAGAGGAGCGCTGGACAGATGGTTTGCTTCTCTCGGTATCAGGCCGGCGATTGCCGGTGAATTTGACGACAGCGCCCTGATTATGGTCTTTGGCCAGGAAGGAGACGGCGTCTTTGTGGCGCCCACGATCATTGAAAATGAGGTGCTGCGCCAGCATCAGGTACAGGTCGTCGGCCGGACCCAGGCGGTAAAGGAACGCTACTATGCCATCTCGGTCGAGCGGGTCATTAAGCACCCGGCCGTGGCGGCAATTTTCGAGGCGGCCAGACACAATCTTTTTGTGATGAAGTAACAGATAGGTTGCCAGGTTCTTCCATACCGCTATCCTGTGTTACTTTGATACCGTAAATCTCAAGACCCGTGATACAGATGGTCAGCCAGAAGATCCCGCCGGCGAAACCGGCGGCCACATCGCTGAAATAGTGCACCTGCAGATAGATCCGGCTGAAGCCGATGGCCAGCGCCAGGAAGGCCGCGGCCGCCATGAAGAATGCCTGCAGCCGCCAGGCACGCACCGCCTTGACCAGAAAATAGGCGGCCATGCCGTAAAAGATCACGGACATCATGGCATGACCGCTGGGGAAGCTCCAGCCGCCTGCCTGGATAAGCGAAGTGGCGCTAAGTGGTCGTGGCCGGTGGACCGCCGCCTTCAAAACAGCAACCAGACAGTTGCCGCCAGCAATGGCCGCGACCAGGCAAAGCGCCCGGTCAAACCTCCTGACCGCCAGCAGATATGCGGCAAGAGAGAAGCTGCCGATAGTGATTGCAACGCTACCGCCAAGGCTGGTTAAAAACTCCAGTGTCCTGGTTGCCAGCGGCGATCGGAAGTAGAGAATATGGCTGACCACCCATTGGTCGATGGCCACCAATGGATCGCCGGTAAGCACGTCCTCTGTGATCTTGCCGAAGATCAAGATAAAAATTGCGCTGGTCATAAACCCGACTGTCAGGTGGATACCGAGATATGTCCGGGGCGAAAGCCGGTTGACGAGAAAGACGACCAGGGCCGGATGGCGCTGTTGAAATTTCACGACCGCCGGCGACAAGGCGATCCCTTTGAACCACGCAAGAATATCTTCCCGATTCGCGGCGAGCAGCCGGTAAAGGTTGCCGAACCCGGCGAGAACGGCGAACGCGAACAGAACAAAGACCCCTGCCCTGCCAGACCATTTCTCGATCAGCTGCCAGCTCTGCCCGAAAAAATAACCGAGGATGGTAAAGGTTATGGCCCAGAGGATGCCGCCTGACGCGTTAAATAAAAAAAATCTGCGGTAGGGCATGGCGGCCATGCCGGCCACAAAGGGCGCCATGGCCCGGAGCAGGCCAACGAATCTGCCCCAGAAGATGGTTTTGCCGCCATGTGCCTTAAAGTAGGCATCCGTCTTCAGCAGATGTTTGCGCTTGAAAAGAAACAACCTATCGTGCCGCGCAAACCAGTCCCGACCGATCGACTTGCCCAGGCTGTAGCCGACGCTGTCGCCAAGTACAGCGCCCAGGGCGATGACGACAATGCAGTTCCCCAGTTCGAGATAGCCGTTGGCCGACAGAAAACCAGCCAAGACAACGATGCTTTCCCCAGGGACAAGCAGACCCATGAAGGCGGAGCTTTCCAGAAAGGCGGCAAGAAAAATGGCCAGATAGCCCCAATGCCCCAGCATGCTTATGGCGTTCAATATTCTTTCCAGCATGGCTTACCAGATTTTTTTGACAAACCCTCAAAAATGACCCGGAGCTTTGCACAGGGCTGGTCGGCGTCACGCACCTTGGCGCGGCAGGCTGATGGTGACGGTGCAACCCCGCTCCGGGTTGTTGGCGGCCGCCACCCTGCCGCCCATGGCTGCCGCCAGCCTTTTGACCAGGGCCAAACCGATGCCGGTGCCCTGGGTTCGCCGGGTAAGGGAGTTGTCCTCCCGGTAGAAATCGTCAAAGATTTTCTTCAGGGCATGGCGGCTGATGCCGGGACCTGTATCACTGAATTCCAGAACAGTCTGTTTCAAGTCCTGCCGGACCCGCAACGTGATCGACCGTCCCTGCCCGTCGCGGCCGAACTTCATGCTGTTGTCCAGCAGATTGATCAGAATCTGGACCATGGCCTCACGGTCATAGGAAAACGGCGCAATGTCCGCCTGCTCCACCTTATACTCAAAACCCTCCTGCCTGAGCTTTTCCGCCATGATGTTTTTCACCTCTTGGTGCACATCATCCAGGGTGCCGGCCTGCATGACCAGAGGCCGCTGCCGCCGCTCCAGCCGCGAGAATTCCAGCACGTTGTTGATCAGCCGGGTGAGCCGCCCGGTTTCGGATTCGAGGATGCGGTAGTAATCCTGCTCCCGCTCCCGGCTGCCGGCAATGCCCTGCTCCAGCATCTCGATGTACATGCGGATGGTGGTGAGCGGCGTCTTCAGTTCGTGGGTGACCGACGAGACAAAACCAGTACGCCGCTCGGACAGATCGACCACCACCCGGGCGCTCTGGTAAATGGCGAACAGCCCCAGAAACACGACGCCGGCCAGCACAACCATCATGACCTGCAGGGTGAGACGGCCGGGAGACGGCGGGATATTCTGGCAATTAAGACTGGCCTGCAAAAAAGAAAAGGGCCGAGGAAAAACCCGGCTTGCCGTAAACACCGGCGCCGAAACCGTGGCCCCCGCCGTCTGGCTGATCCCGCCGCCGTCTGGGGCGCCGACGCTCAACCGCAGGCTGGTAAAAACGGCCAGCGGCTGGTCGCGAAAATAGCCGGTCAGCAAGTGGTCAAGAAATTCCTGGATCTTGATAACGAGTCCCTGCCGATAGATAACATTGCCGACAATCACCCGGCGAAACAGGAAAAGATGTTGTTCATCCAACAGAACCGCCTGCAGAGGGGCGACCTCCGCCTGGAAGACTTCCGGCGTTGTCGGCTTGTCCGCCGCCTTCTCCTTGACCGCATCATCGTCGTCGGACCGGGCGCGGTCCGCCAGTCCTTTCTCTCTGGTCAGGCCGGCAACGGTCGAATCGATCACACCAAAGCCACCGGTCGCCGACCCGGATATTGCCGCCGACGGCATCTCGGCCTTGGCAGCCAGGCGATTCTGCTCGGGGGCCGAGGCCTGCGGTTCCGCAATCTTGCGGGCCTGGGCCGGAGAGATTTCCTCAAGCCGCTCCACCTCCTGACCGAGCCGCGCCTTCTGCTTGGCAGCCGGTGCCGCTCGAAAATACTTCGAGACCAGTCCGTCTTTTTTTTCCAAGACCGTTGCCGGCTGGACGACTGCCTCGGGTTCGATCGCCTCCACCTTTTTAGTCCGCTGTCGGTTGAACAAACTGTTCATAGTCCGCAGTTCATCCAAAAGGACCGCCTGGGACGAAGATGGTTCGACGTTTTCCAGATGCGGCGTCTGCATGGCGCCGTCCGGGCCGTTCTGGAAGTAACCCAAGATGAATTTTTCAGATGGCGTCCGGGAAAGCGGCGACGGTTTACCCGCAGCCTGGCCCGCCTGCTGACCGGGCAGCAGGACCAAGGGAGCATATTCATCCAGAGCCCGCGCCTCCTCGCGCCGTACCAGATCCGCCAGCTCGCCTTCCAACCGGTCAAAAAGGGTCTCAGAAAAATAGCGGAGTTCGGCCTCCTCTTCCTGCTCCAGACTGCGAAAGGTGTGCAGGACAAAATAGGCCAAGGGCACGATCAGGGCCAGGCAAAAGATGATGATAAAAATCCTGAGCCGTTTCATACATCCAGCTCCAAACGATAGCCCTCGCCGCGCACCGTGACAATAAAGGAGGCGTCGCCGATCAGGGACTGAATCTTCTTTCTGAGCTTCAGGATATGGATATCAACGGTGCGGGTTTCAAGATCAGTGACCGCGTAATGCCAGACGTTTTTCAACAGTTCCTGTTTGGAGACAATCCGCTGGCGATGCTGGGCAAGGTAGCTGATGATTTCCATCTCACGGCGAGTAAGCTCGATTACGTGGCCGGCCGCCTCGGCCCGCAGGTTTGAAGCGTCAAAACAAATGGTGCCGACCGTGAGCGGCTGATCGCTGGCCAGCCGGCCGCAGCGTCGCAGAATCGCCTCTACCCGGACCAGCAGCTCCCGAATGGAAAAAGGCTTGGCCACGTAGTCGTCAGCGCCGGCCGTAAAACCGGTAAGCACGTCATCTTCCGCACCCTTGGCGGTCAGCATGATAATTGCCTGGCCCGGCCGCTCTCGGCGCAACTCCCGGCAGATGACAAAACCGTCCATGGTCGGCAGCATAACATCGAGGATCACCAGGTCGAAAACGCAAGCCAGGGCGCGGGCCAGCCCCTCCCCGCCGTCAGCCGCGCCTTCCGCCTCATAGCCGTTGAAGACCAGCACGTCGAGCAGGCCGCGGCGGATTGCCGGGTCATCCTCCACCACCAGAATTTTCGCCTTGGGTATCTGCGCCATATTTACCTTTTCCCTGCAGCCTTCAGCCTCGTCACCTTCAGTTACAAAATATACCGGATGGCGCGGGAAGCGAAAGCAAAACTTATGTAAAAAAACAGCCTGATTTTTTTGCACTTCTTTGAATTGTCTTCTACGGGCGGCGAGCTACCATGAAGGCGAAAGCGCAGCATCTTCACAACATGGAAAAATCTGAACAAGGAGGACCATCATGAACCGCACCGCAGTAAAAACCCTGTTGACCATCTGTTGTCTGATCATTGTCACCTGTACGGCCATGGCCATTGCCAGCCGGCCGCCGGCACCCACGCCCTTGCCCGTGCCGACGCCCATACCAACGGGCAAGGGCATCGTCACCCTGAACGGCCAGCTTACCCAGGATAAAATCTTCATAAACGGCGACGGCACCGTGTCGGTAGCTCTCACCATGACCGCGGCCGATACCGACGCCGCCCGGCCAGATATGGCCCGCAACGTCGACCTGGTGGTGGTTCTCGACCGCAGCGGCTCCATGCAGGGCCAGAAGATCGAGGACGCCCGGCGGGCCATTCACCAACTGCTCGCCGATCTTACCCCAGCCGACCGCTTTGCCTTGGTCAGCTACAGCGTTGATGTCCGGCGCGATGCCGGCCTCATGCCGGTAACCCCGGCAAACCGCAATCTGCTGCAGGCCGCGGTCAACAATATCAGCGCCGACAACGGCACCAACCTCGGAGCCGGCCTGCAGGAGGGTCTGGCCATTCTCGAACAGCGAGCGGCCAGCGGCAACGCCGGCCGGCTCATTATCATCTCCGACGGCCTGGCCAACCACGGCGTCACCGAGCCGACCGCTTTAGCCGCCATGGCCGGCCGGGCCGTGGCCAACGGCTCCGTGGTCAGCGCGGTAGGCGTCGGTCTTGACTTCAACGAATATCTGATGACCGCCATTGCCGACCAGGGAACCGGCCGTTATTATTACCTGGAAGACGCGGCCGGCTTTGCCAGGGTCTTTAAGGATGAATGCCGGAAATCAAGGATAGCGGCGGCGACCGGCCTGGAAATTTTAATCCCACTGCATGACGGCATCACCCTGAAGGACGCGGCCGGCTATCCGGTTACCGTGCAGAACAATCAGGCCATTTTCAGGCCGGGCGACCTGCCGGCCGGCCAGTCCCGCAAACTGTTCCTCACCTTCCAGGTTCCGACCCACAGCCCGAAGTCCTATGCAATCAACGGCATCAGCCTGCGCTACCGATATAATGGCCAACCGTACGCCGCCGCTTTAACCGAACCGCTGCAGGTGACCTGCGTCAGTAACAAAGACGAGGCACTGGCCTCGATCAATAAGCCGGAGATGGAGAACAAGGTGCTGCAGGACGATTACAACCGGCTGCGCGACGAGGTTGCCCAGTCGATCAATAAAGGCGACCAACAGGACGCCATGTCCAAAATCGAAAAATTCCGGGCCGACAAAAAAGAACTGAACAGCGTGGTCGGCTCCGGGCGGATCGCCGAAAGCCTGGACAAGGATCTCCCGGCCCTGGTGGAGCGCGTCAAGGAAACTTTTGCCGGCGCGCCAGCGGCGGTGGCAACCAAACAGAAACAGAGCGCCAAGGAACTCCAGTATAAGGCCTACGAAGGCCGACGCCAGTAGCCGGGGCGCGCATGGGTTTCGATAAAAAACAATCCAGCTGCATGAAAGTGTGGCCACGAGAAACAAACACGACCGAGGAGGACACAATGAGCATCATGACACGCTTTGTACGGCTTTGGAAGGCAGACGTTCACGGGGTAATGGATCAGATGGAGGACCGGCAGCTGCTGCTGCGGCAGAATCTGCGGGAGATGGAAGAAGAACTGGAGCGGCAGGCCGCCCTTTTCGGCCGGATGAGCGCGGCCCGGGACCGAGCCCGGCAGGAGGGCGAAAAAAACGCCAAGGAAAGCGCGCGGCTTACCAGGGACATCGACACGGCCGTGCAGAAGGACAAAGAGGAAATCGCCCGGCAGTTGATCAGAAAACGGCTGCTGCTTGACAAACACCTGGTTGAGCTGCAGAGACATCTGGAGGAGATGGACAAAAAGATCGTGACCCTGACCGAGCACCTGGCCGAACGGCAACGACAGTATGAGGAGATCCGGCTGCGCTCCGCCTGTTATCTGCGGGAGCAGGCGATCGAGGCCGGCCAGCATGACGTGCCCTTTCCGCTTCGGCCCGATCTTGGCGTGACCGACGAGGAGGTGGAACTGGAACTGCTCAAAAGAAAGGACAGCGTTGTCCCCAACCAGGGAGGGCCCACGTCATGAAAAGCACGCAGCATGCGGTACGTTTGACCATTTCCTTCGGGCTGGCGGCCGGCATCCTGTTCGGGCCGCTTCATTACCTGCTCA
>Ga0156789_1087_pt2 | contig 22656 bp, 20 predicted proteins | sample RifOxyD3_FD_110738 | JGI IMG/M metagenome (GOLD analysis project Ga0156789, IMG submission 110738) | Deltaproteobacteria bacterium RIFOXYD12_FULL_57_12 | reverse complement strand
TCAGCGGTCAACTGAATTCTCGGGCGCTTGCTCGTACGTGCCATATGTGGCCTCTTTTTTTATGGTAAAATGAGACCATTATATGAAAACTACAAGACGCCACTATTGTCAAGCTTTTTATGAAACGAAATACTAGCTGGTAGTATGGATTGCGCCTCAGAAACTCCCATGCAAACTCATTTTTGCGGGTCTCGGTGATTTTGGTCTCCAGTGACCTTTGGTTCATTTCTTTTCGGAAGGTAGCGTAGTCCGTGTCCGTAAAGGTTTCATCTTTAAATCGGTATTCGGTCTGGCTTGTCAGCAGGTCATACTCATCCTCATCCGTCCAGTTGGGGAGCCATCCCGGGGCAGTATAGGATTCTGGCCACCAGAAGCAGGTCGTGTCATAATTGTCCTCTTGTTGTAGTTGTCTGTTCATTGTGTTACCCAACCACAGCCCGAAACGGAATAATCTCCGCCCCCTCTTTGAGAGCATCCAGATAATCCGCCCAGGCCTGCATCATCTTTTTCCGCTCCGGCAAATGCGCCGTTCGGTTGTATGCCCGCCCCAGGGGTCACGCACTGCGTGGGCCAACTGGTGTTCAATGAAATCCGGCCGGAAGCCCAATACCTCATCAAGAATTGTTCGGGCCATTGCCCGGAAACCATGACCGGTGATCTCCGTTCTGGTATCGATACCCATGCGCCGCATGGCTGCGTTGAGAGTGTTGTCGCTCATCAGGCGGGATGCAGATCTTGCGGATGGGAAGGCATATTTGCCGGAACCGGTAAGCTGGTACAGATCTCGAAGGATGGCCAGGGCTTGCCTGGAGAGGGGAACAATGTGCGGGGTTTTGGTCTTGCTGGTCGTATAGCGCCACTCGCCAAGGTCCAAGTCCACGTCTGCCCATTGCATGGCCCGCAACTCACCGGGCCGGACAAACACCAATGGCGCAAGGCGCAGGGCGCAGCGGACCAAGAAAGAACCATCATAGCCATCCAGGATTCGCAGCAACGGCGCCACGTCCTTCGGGTCGGTGGGAGCCGCCATGTGTTTTGGTTGCGGCATGGGAGCGAGGGCTTCCCGCAGGTCCGCCGCAGGGTTTGTCATGGCAAGGCCAGAGGCAACCGCATAACTGAATATCTGCCGGCAGGTGTTTCTGAGTCGGTGCGCCGTCTCGACCGACCTTGCTTCGATGCGCCGCAGCACCGCCGCCATTTCCGGCGGGGTGATTTCGCCAATGGGGCGTGGTCCGAAATACGGGAAGATGTCTCGTTCCAGGCGGGTCAGTATTGTGGCGGCATGACCTTCCGACCACCGAGGAAGAAATCTTTTGCGCCACTCCCGCGCCACTGACTCAAAAGAGCCTTCTCCCGACTCTCTGGCCTTCGCTACCTTGCGGGTTGCGCCGAGGTCAATGCCAGCCGCCACCTGCTTCCGGACTGCGTTTCGTTTCTCCCTGGCCTCGGCAAGGGTTACTGCCGGGTACTCGCCGAGGGAGAATGAATTTTCCTTTCCGGCGAACACCACTCGCAGCTTCCACCACTTCCGACCGGCCGGCTCAACCACCAGCCAGAGGCCGCTGCCATCGCGGATCATGTTTGGCTTGTCTTTGGGTTTGGCAGCCTTGACGGCCAACTCGGTAAGCAGGTTTGTTCCAGTCTTTGGCATACGGGACCTCGTAACGGGTAAATTATGAAACGGGTAAACCTCTACCCGTCATCTGACCCGTTTGCCACCCAATATTCCACTGGTTTTACCCGGACACCGCTGGACAATAAAAAAACCCGCGTCCTTGTAGGGAAGCGGGTTTTCTGGACGATACCGAATGGTATCGGATGATGTCTTGGCTCCCGGGGAGGGACTCGAACCCCCGACAAGGTGGTTAACAGCCACCTGCTCTACCAGCTGAGCTACCCGGGAATAGTAGACCAACTCGAAACGGTGTCTATACTATATTCCTAACGGCCAGTCAATATCGAAACTTTGCGTGTTAAAAATTCGTGCACCGCCGGCCGCCACCACTACACGAAGGCCACAAGACAGCTAGCCCAACCATGTACCTCCACGGCCGATATCTAAAATTTCATGCCGCTGTCATTTTTCAACCTTTTTCCTTGACGTCCCGGCGCCTGTGAGGTAGTGAATAGCTCCTCCAGCAGGTTTGCAGTCGGCGCCGAATTAATGCCGGAACAGACCAACATCCCAGAAAAGCAAAGTCGGGGCGTAGCGCAGCCTGGTTAGCGCGCCTGCCTTGGGAGCAGGAGGTCGGAGGTTCGAATCCTCTCGCCCCGACCAGCATGGCCGTCACCCCTTGTTACGTTGTGATTCCAGGCCCGCCTTCACATGGCAGTCATAGCTGCTCATGTAGATTTCCGCTAATGTGAGAAAAGCGGTGACGATCAACGGACCGTAGATTATTCCCAGCACTCCATAAACCTGCAGGCCGCCCAGGATAGCAAGAAAAACCAGCAGAGTGTGCATTTTCACCCGCTTGCCCACCAGCTTGGGCTTTAGGGCATATTCCACGGAAAAAGACAGAAGAACGTAAAAAATCAGCAGAAAAACCGCGATGCCCATACGTCCTTTAAGAAAAACAATCAGGGCGGCTGGCACCAGCACTAGACCGATACCGACAATGGGCAAGAAGGCCAGAATGGCCATGATGCCGCCCCAGAGCACCGGTGGCCCTAGATGGAAAATGGCAAATACCAGGCCGCCAAGCACCCCCTGGATCAAGCCGCAAATGCCGTTGCCCACCAACACGGCGCCGGCAATCTCCTCGAATTTCTTGATGAGCTGTCGCTCCTGATCGTCCGGCAGCGGCGAAAGCCGCAACACAAAGGCGACAAATCTTTCCTGCTCGATCAACAGAAAAAAAATAACCACAATCATCATGAAGAAGCTGAAAACAAAATTCATGATATTGGCGGCCCAGGCGCTGGCCTGGTTGTAAAGAAACAACCCGGCGCCCTTGGCGAATTCCGACAGGGTATCACTCATTCCCCGTGGTTCCAGATCAATCCCAAAACCGATCAACATTTCCCGGAGCTGAGCGATGAAAGGATTCGCTTCCACAAGTTCCCTGGCCTTGAGGGCCAGATTGGAGCCCTTTATACCCTGGTAGAGTCCGAAGGCCTCCTGGGACAGTGCTCCTAAGAAAAAAAGAAGCGGCACAAAGACCAGCAGCATAATCAGGAAGCAGGTCAACAGGGAAGACATAGTGGGAGAGAGCTTCCGATTCAGGAAGTTATAGGCGGGCCGAAAGATGCCGGTGAGCAGAAAAGAGAGGATTAGGATCGACAGCAAAGGCCACAGCAGACGCAGAAGAAACACCACAGAGCCAAAGAACAGCAAAAGAAAATACTTCAGCACCATGGCGCTGGGCGGCGTGCCGTTGTTAACCGTCGGCGGCCCGGACTCCTGATTCTTTTCCATCGCCATGACCGTCTCCCTTGAGGTCTCGCCGTGTTGAGCTCTGCGGCCGCGCCACCGGCTGCTCCGGTAAACGCCCCGAAGTATGATTGCATCGCACAGCCAGTAAATATGGTTGCAATTCCCCCTGTCCGTGGAGTATAGGCTATGTGGTCATCTGCCTGTTCCGACGGAGCAATTATCCGATCCGGACAACCGCCGATTTCCAGGCGGCTTTGTCAGGCCATGACTCCATAATATACACGGACTGTTTCGAAAATCAAAAAAGATGCCGTGTTTCGCTCGTAGTTTGATTTTATATAAGCGTAGTAGCAGCCACATTGGGCAGGTTTTTTTCGAGGCGAACAAAAAAAGACAGCAGAAACGATGGCCGGGAACCTTTTCGATCGGCACATCTGTTGTCCTGCAAGATTAAGGAGAAGCGCATGGAAATTCGGCTGGAAAAACTGGACAGCAGCCAACTGAAGACAAAACCCGACGAAAACAATCTCGGCTTCGGACGGTACTTTGCCGACCATATGTTTGTCATGACCTTTGACCGCGACCGCGGCTGGCATGACGCAGTCATCAGGAAATATCAGGATTTTTCGCTGCCGCCGGCCGCCATGGTCCTGCATTACGGGCAGGCGATCTTCGAAGGCCTGAAGGCCTATCGCGGCAAGGACAATGCCATCTATCTGTTTCGGCCGACCGACAATCTACGCCGGATGAACGTCTCGGCCGAGCGGATGTGCATGCCCGCCATCCCGGTGGACGAAGTCCTGGCCGCCCTGCAGACCCTGCTGCGCCTTGATGCAGACTGGATTCCGGCGGCGCCCGGCGCCACCCTCTACATCCGGCCGACCATGATTGCCACGGAAGAGGGGCTTGGGGTTCGCCCGGCTGGCCGCTATACCTTTTTCATCATCAACAGTCCGGTCGGCGCCTACTATCCCGAAGGCTTCAACCCGGTAAAAATATTTGTCACCGACAAATATGTGCGGGCCGTGCCCGGTGGTGTCGGCCATGTGAAGACGGCCGGTAACTATGCGGCCAGCATCATGGCGGCGGTTGAAGCCCAGAAACAGGGCTTTACCCAGGTTCTGTGGCTCGATGCCATCGAACGCCGCTATATCGAGGAAGTCGGCACCATGAACATCTTTTTCCTGATCAACAACGAACTGATCACCCCGCCGCTGTCCGGCAGCATTCTGCCGGGCATCACCCGGGACTCTGTCCTGCGGCTGACCAGAGACTGGGGACTGACGGTCACTGAGCGAAAAATCACCATCGACGAAGTACTGACCGCCATTGAAAACGGTTCGCTGCAGGAAATCTTCGGTACCGGCACCGCGGCGGTGATCTCGCCGGTTGGCGAACTGCACTATAAAGGCCGGGACTGTTGCATCAACCAGGGTCGCACCGGTGCCATTGCCCAGCGACTGTTCAATGAAATACAAGCAATTCAAAATGGTTACCAGGAAGACCCTTACGGCTGGGCTATAAAACTATAATTTTTTTTACGGCGTCCCTTGATTTTTCAAAGACCCATGCCTAGATTTAGCGCACCTGGCGTAATGCCTGCTGCGGCCTTTATTTCAGGCCAAATCTGCGCAGGACATACTCAAGAACGCCGGATCATAGGGTAAAGCACGGCGCATCCTATCAATCCGCAACAAAAAAAATAAAATGTATGGGAGGTTTGCAATGAAGATTCGTCCGTTGAACGACCGCATTCTGGTCAAACGACTTGAAGGAGAGGAAAAAACTAAGGGTGGGATCATCATCCCTGATTCGGCCAAGGAAAAACCGGCCGAGGGTGAGGTTATCGCCGTGGGCCATGGCAAGCTCAACGACAAGGGGGTGCGGGTCGCTCTGGAACTGAAAAAAGGTGATCGGGTGCTGTTCAGCAAATATGGCGGCACCGAGGTCAAGCTGGACGGCATTGACTATATGATCATGCGCGAGGATGACATCCTGGCCGTTGTAGAAAAAAAATAAGGCAATCCGGACTCTCCATAACAGAACATCGTAGCAGCGGCCGGCAAGGGCCTCTCCGGCGGCCGTGCTGATTCCGGCAATACAACTTATTCGAACGAATTATAACTGATCGATAAAGGAGAATGACTATCATGGCAGGAAAAGACATCAAATACGGAGTTAAGGCGCGCGAGTCGATCCTGAAAGGGGTCAACACTCTGGCTGACGCCGTCAAGGTTACCCTGGGCCCCAAGGGCCGCAACGTCCTTCTGGACAAATCCTATGGCTCGCCGACCATCACCAAGGACGGCGTCAGCGTGGCCAAGGAGATCGAACTCACCGACAAGTTCGAAAACATGGGGGCGCAGATGGTGAAGGAAGTTGCCTCCAAGACCAGCGATGTTGCCGGCGACGGCACCACCACCGCTACCATTCTGGCCCAGTGCATCTATGCCGAGGGCTCCAAGCTGGTGGCGGCCGGCAGCAACCCCATGGATATCAAGCGCGGCATCGACAAGAGCGTCATCGCCGTGGTGGCCGAGCTAAAAAACATCGCCAGCCCCACCAAGGAACAGAAAGAGATTGCCCAGGTCGGCACCATCTCCGCCAACAACGATCCGACCATCGGCAACATCATCGCCGAGGCCATGGATAAAGTAGGCAAGGAAGGCGTCATCACCGTGGAAGAGGCTAAGGGCATGGAGACCTCCCTGGAGGTGGTTGAAGGCATGCAGTTCGACCGCGGCTATCTCTCGCCCTATTTCGTCACCGACCCCGAGAAGATGACGGTCAATCTTGACGAACCCGCCATCCTGATCAACGAAAAGAAAATCAGCAGCATGAAAGACCTGCTGCCCATCCTCGAACAGGTTGCCAAGATGGGCAAGCCGCTGCTGATCATTGCCGAGGACGTGGACGGCGAGGCCCTGGCCACCCTGGTGGTCAACAAGCTGCGCGGCACCTTGAACGTGGCCGCGGTCAAGGCCCCGGGCTTCGGCGACCGCCGGAAGGCCATGCTCGAGGATATCGCCGTGCTGACCGGCGGCCAGGTGATCACCGAAGACCTCGGCATCAAGCTGGAAAACGTTACCCTCAACGACCTCGGCTCTGCCAAGCGCATTGTCATCGACAAGGACAACTCAACGATTATTGACGGCGGCGGCGAAAAGGCCAAGCTGGAGGCCCGGGTCAAACAGATCCGCGCCCAGATCGACGAAACCACCTCGGACTATGACCGCGAGAAACTGCAGGAGCGGCTTGCCAAACTGATCGGCGGCGTGGCGGTGATCAATGTCGGTGCTGCTACCGAGACCGAAATGAAGGAGAAGAAGGCCAGGGTGGAAGACGCGTTAAACGCTACGAGGGCCGCGGTTGAAGAAGGCATCGTCCCCGGCGGCGGCGTTGCCTACCTGCGCTGCATCAAGGTCCTCAAGGACCTCAAGCTCGTCGGCGACCAGGAGCTCGGCAAGAAAATCATCATCCGCGCCCTGGAAGAGCCGGTCCGGCAGATTGCCAACAATGCCGGCCATGAGGGCTCGGTAATCGTCGAGCATGTCAAGGCCATGAAGGGCGCCAAGGGCTTCAACGCCGAGACCGAAGAATACGAAGACCTGATCGCCTGCGGGGTTATCGATCCGGCCAAGGTTACCCGCTTTGCCCTGCAGAATGCGGCCAGCGTCGCCGGCCTGCTCCTGACCACCGAGTGCATGGTGGCAGAGAGGCCCGAAGAGTCGAAGGGCGGTGGCGGTGGCATGCCACCAGGCGGCATGGGTGGCATGGGTGGCATGGGCGGCATGATGTAAGCCGTTTTTCACCACAAGCAAACGCAGAAACGGGAGCCTCTCCAAGAAGGGAGGCTCCCGTTTCTGTCAGCGCTGCCAGCACGATTTTCTGGTTGACATGTCTTAAGAAATCTTACATAGTTGTCCGGCCAAGTTGGCACCCCCGTGTGGCGATGTAGCTCAGTCGGTCAGAGCATGCGGCTCATATCCGCAGTGTCCGGGGTTCAAATCCCTGCATCGCCACCACAGCACATTCCAGTATCATCCGATACTGTCCTGAAAGGCCCGAGAAATCGGGCCTTTTTCTTTTTCTGTTGTCCAGTGTCATCTATCTTGGTACAGTAAAATCCGAAGGTTTTGGGGGTACATATAGGGGTATTTGGCCCTTCCCCCAATAGAGATACCCCCAAAAAGGAGGGAAACCCTATGCCTAGAAGGATCACGCCACTTACCGACACCAAGATCAGAACAATCAAGCCGGCAGAGAAGCCCCAAAAGCTTTTTGATGGTGGGGGGCTTTTTTTGCTGGTCACCCCGACCGGTGGCAAGCTTTGGCGGCTCAAATATCGTTTTGGGGGTACGGAGAAGCTACTGGCCATTGGCGCATACCCCCAAATATCCCTAGCCGAGGCTAGACAGAAACGTGACCAGGCAAGCACCTTGATGGCCAATGGTGTTGATCCCAGCGACACCAAGAAAGCACAGAAGGCGGCAGACACCCACGAAACTGAAACCTTCGAAATCATCGCCCGCGAGTGGTACGCCAAGTTTTCACCGTCGTGGGCTGCCAGTCACGGCACCAAAATCATCCGGCGTCTTGAACTCTATGTCTTTCCCTGGCTGGGAAACAGACCGATCAAGGCAATCACGGCGCCGGAACTGCTGACGGCACTGCGAAGAATCGAGGCCAAAGGCACCTTGGAGACTGCGCATCGAACACAACAAAACTGTGGACAGGTCTTCCGCTATGCCGTGGCCACCGGCAGGGCCGAGCGCGACCCATCCGGCGACTTGCGCGGCGCCATACCTCCGGCCAACGGAAAACACATGGCCACCATCACCGACCCAAAGGAAATCGCCGGCCTGTTGCGCTCCATTGACGATTACCGAGGCAGTATCGTCACCCGTTGCGCCCTGCAACTGGCTCCCTTGGTTTTTGTCCGGCCGGGTGAACTCCGCAACGCAGAATGGGCGGAAATCAATTTTGATGCAGAAGAGTGGCGGATACCGGCGGAGAAGATGAAGGCGGGAACTCTGCATATTGTCCCGTTGTCACGGCAGGCACTGGCGGTGCTGCGAGAGATTCATCCCTTGACAGGGCATGGACGCTATGTCTTCCCAAGCCCCCGGACCGATTCAAGACCCATGAGCAGCAATGCTGTTTTGTCGGCCCTGCGGCGCATGGGGTACGCCAAGGATGAGATGAGCGGCCACGGCTTCAGGAGCATGGCCAGCACGTTATTGAATGAACAGGGATGGAACCGGGATGCAATCGAGCGACAACTTGCCCATGCCGAGAGAAACAGTGTGCGGGCGGCGTACAACTACGCCGAATTTATGCCGGAGCGTAAGAAGATGATGCAGGCCTGGGCCGACTATTTGGAAGGGATCAAGGCCGGGGCCAAGATCATACAAATGAGGGCGGCGACTGGAGGGTGAGATTCACAATGAATGCTAATGAATGCCGTATGAATGCTAAATATTCGCATAAAACATACTGGCATTGCAGGGCGTTTAGTCCACGCTAAAAAACCACCGGCGTGAAGTTGATGGTTTTTTAGCCTCATCCCTTTGCTTTTTAATCGGCCAAGGCCTTCAACAACGCGTCCCGGGCATCAGAGTAAAACTGAATGTCGATCTTGGTGGCCATGTCGTCGGAAAGATCGATCAACTGCCGCCGACAGGCGACCGGCATCAGTAGTGCAGTCGCACCCTTTTCTACGGCGATCTCGGCGATGGTCACCGGGTTGTGGACCGGTTCAATGGAGCCGCCCAGGTTGATCTCTCCAACAATGATAAGCCCACCCCGCACACTTTTTTTCAAGAGTGAGGTGGACAGGGCAATCAAGATGGCAACGCCCAGTTTGCTCCCCGATTTGGCGGCATCGAAGGCCCGGAGCTGGGCGGTGAACTCATGTTGCCGGGGGTCTTTATCACCGACCAGTTGCGGCGCCCGGGCGTAAAGGTTCTGTTCCGCATAGCCCATGCTTTCCCGGAAGGATGGCGGCACTGGCTTATTGAGGATTTTCACCCCAGAGCCAGGTCCTTCGTTGATTTCGACACGGTAGAGCCCCGGGTGCTCATCGCCGCCACCCGGGCTGATGCTCCACACCTGCCCTGGCTCCAGAGGATCGCTGGCGATGCTGTTTTCGCTCTGCAACTCCGGCGTGGAGACAAACTTTTCCACCCCATCGGCGCCCATGACATAGCTGAAGTGGGTATTGCGAAACTCTGCCGCCCCGATCCTCTTCTGCTGTTCCTTCACCCGCCGGCGGGCCTCCATGGCAATCCGCACCGCCCATTCCATATCTTCTTCGGGGATGTCATTGGCGGTACCCGGGTGGATCAGCTTGATCAGCCCGCTAACGGTTTTGTTCACCGCATTGGTATCCCGGCCGGACAGAGCGCCGCCGAAGAATACCTTGTTCTGTAGCAGGCTGACGCGGCTCTGGTTTCGGGATTGGCTCCAGCATTCCGAGAGGAAATCACTGACCAGGCCGAAATGATTGGTCAACAGTTCCTTGTTGATCTTGGGGATATCCCACCCGGGCAGAAAGGCATGAATCCGATCCATGAAGGCGGTGTCATCCCGCATCTCCGGGGGCATCGGTCCCAGCAGGTGACCAATGCGCTGCTGATGCTCGACATCCACCTCGAAATTGCCGACTAGAACGATGCTGCCGTCGGCACGGATGCTCTCCTTGCCCCGGCTGAACTCCCCGGACTCCATGTAACCCTTCATGATGTTTACGCCGTCCTTCTGGTCGAAGGAAACCCCGGAAACCTCATCGAAGCAGACCACGTCATACTGGCAGACCAGACCCCGCTGGCCGTTGGAGTTGTTGACAAACATCCTGGCCACCGTGGCCTTGCCGCCTGAAATCAGATGGGCATAAGGTGAGACCTGCTGAAAGAGATGGCTCTTGCCGGTTCCCCGGGGGCCAAGCTCAACCATATTGTAGTTGCGCTCAACAAAGGGAACCATGCGCAGCAACAAGGCATTTCTCTGACGCTCGCTCAGGCCGGCCGGCTCAATGCCGATGGAGCGCAGGAGAAAATCCTTCCACTCCTCGGTACTGAAACTCTTTCTGGCCTCGGCCAGGAGATCCAGCACGTCCCGCTTAGAAAGTTGAATCTCCCGTAGCGAATTCACCCCAAACGGCCGGCCATTTTTCTCTTGGGCAATGATGGGATCATAGGCCAGGGAAATCTCAGCATAAAATCCGCCGGTCAGCATACGCTCATGTTTGCTGACCAGTTCCGCTTCAATCCGAGCGTCGGCCAAACGCAGGCTGGGGATAGTGGCCAGATATGAATCGGTCTTGGCATCGAGACGGGCGGTGATCAGGTCGATAATCTTAACCGGCCCTTTCTCCCGGGCGCGAGACTTGAAAAGCTCTTCATCGCCAGCCTTTACGGTCCGGTCGCTCAACTGGCGCTGGACAATTTCCAGCCCTTCGGCAATCTCGTCCGAGTCGGTACTGGCGCAGTAGCGGCCCAATAAAAACTCCACCACGTAGGTGGGGACCGGGAACTGGCGACTGAAGGTCCGGACCAGGTCTTTTCGGACCAGATACCCTTCCAGGGTCGAGGCTGCTTTTTGATCTATCTGATCCAGGGTTATCATTCGCCACCTCCGCCAATCATTGTATTGCTCTGGGCCACCAGGCCACCGTTGGCATCAACCACTACCAGGGTTGCCTCCTGCCCCAGCAGCTCCTCGTCTTCAACCACCACCGAGGCAGTCCCGTTACCCTTCAGGGGTTTGGCTTTCTTGCCCAACAGAACACTGGACTCAGGAGCGCCGGCCTGCCGACGGAGATCAACCGCCAAGCCGGAGAAATCACCCTCCACCGCCACCGAGCAGCGCAAGCCCTTCCAAACCACATCGGTGATTTCCACCCGGACCGACCCTCCCGCCCCGACAGCGGCAGTGACCGTAAGTTCAAGGGTCAGACATTCCTGCAAGCTCAAGCCACCGTGGGTATATTCTTGACCTTTGCGGAAGCAGCTAACCCCATCGGCCAGGGCAAAATGCACGTCCGGATTCCAGAACCAGGGGTATAGTTTTTGTTCTGAGGTGGCACCAGATTTGAGGGCAGCACAGCGGCCCCATTTGCTGTCGGACAGGCAAGCAGCCAACTCTGTCTTGGGCAAGCCCCCGGGCAGCAATAACCAGCCATGATCAGTAACCACCCGGACGCTCTTCCAGCCGGCCGCCAGCAAGGCAACAATCCGGCCGCTGATTTCCTCCAGGAGAAGTTCGAGGTGTCTGGCCAGTTTCCAGCCCCGGTCATGCCCCTCATGATCGATATCGCCGAACTCACACCAGCCATGGCCACGCCCATCACCATTTTCGCCGCGCTCAAGGAACTGCCAGCCCTTATCGACAATAGTTTTGCGGAGCTGGTAGGCGGTAATTGGCTCGAAATTGTAGCCGGCCGGCTCCTCGCTCACTTGTCCAGAACCCAGAATCGGCGCCACCGCCGGCTTGCCGGTTCCGGTTACACTGGGCAGAGGCACCCAACAGGGGCGCTCGGAGACGGTACAGCCCTTATTCTCCAATAGGGCCAGGAGCCGCTTGGCGGTGTCGAAGCGGAGTCCATCCACGAAGAGAAGACACTCTCCGTCCTGGTATGGGGCAGCCTTATAAGAAGCGAGGGTGCTGCCCGGGTATGAACTGTTGTGGACCACCTGCTGTAAGTGACGTGCCGATTCTTCGGCCCAAGGCAGATACACAGCCCGGATGGCGGCGCTGACCACTGCCAGGTCGGTCTCCGAATCAACTTCGGCCAACGCCCTGATCACCGCCTCATCGGCCCGCCAGCCATTGCTCCGATAGCCAGCAGCCAGGTCATCAACCGTACCGGCAGCCAGACCATTCTTGGTGATCTCGGCCAAAATTGCCAGGTGCTCCAAAGCCATGGTCAAAGGAGCCTCACCAAGTTCCGCCCAGACCAATGTGCGGCGCTTGCCATGCTGCTTTTCCAGGTTCAGAAGAGTTGCCCTGCCTTCATGGGCGGGAACAGCACTCAGCCCCTGCAAATCCTTGTGCAGCGCCTTCTCCTTGGCATCGTTCCACTGGGGCCAGCCGCCGTGGGTCGTCTCATTGGCAAAAAGACTGAGTTGCGGCATGGTACTTTGCCGAATCCGGGCCGGGATATTGGGATAGCGCCTGGGCGCCTCGCAAAACCTCTCCCATACGGCTTTCCATGGGCCTTCGTGCGTTGCCAGTCGGGCGGCACCAATCAGAGCGCCTTCCTTGCTCGGGTCAAAAGCAAACTGCGATTTGCAGACCTCGATAAAGGCTGGCCACTCGTTTTCACCACGACTGTCCCGGAAATCGCTGCCCTGATCCAGCCATTGCAGCAGATCCCGTACCGGGTCACCCCCTGTCAGCAGGGTATTGAAGTAATCTTTATCGAGCCGCTTGCCCTTCAATAGCGAAACTTCTTCGTCCAGAAGTAGATAGAGCGCCAGTTGCATGGCGTTCTTGGCATCATTGTCCTGGGCCACATCAAGGTCCAGTCCCTTGGTCGGTCTTTAGAAAGGCCAGAATGGTCCAATCCTTGGCATTAACTTGCGTCCAAATTGCACCGCGATATTGCAACTCAGCCAAGGGCTTCAGACGGTCAGGGCATCCCTCCACCGCCCGCAGGTCTTGCCGGCTTACTCCTGGCAGGTAAAAGATCGGCGGGCGCTCAGCGGGCAGCTCAACACCCACGGCGGCCCCGGCAATTACACAACGCAACCAGATCGCCGGCCCAGTCCGCTTTTCCGGGGCATAATCGCCCAGGACCAGGAGCTCAGGCATCTCACCCTGCAGACGGGGAATCACCGCTTCCCATTGCCGGTCTTTGTCCGGCCAGAGGATACAGGCCGGGGCCACCTGGACGTCGGGATTGAATACTGAAGCACTGCGGATTGCCTTAACCAGCGCGGCTCCGACAGTCTGTTTATCTTGCATGGGTTACTCCCTATCCTTCAACGACACCGTAGACACTCCTTATGGTCTGAAGCACCTCTACCGAGCCGGCACCTTGGATGCCAAGCTGTTTCAGGAACTGAGGAGTCAACTCTGGCTCAATTCCCCGCAAAAACGCCGCCAGGTCCGCTCGGATAGTCTCCGGTAAAGTGATACGTAGTCCCGGATTGATCAGCAGATACAAACGCAGTACGTCGCCCCGATGCTTTCTGATGTCCCGGCTATCGACTTGGCCCCCCTCAGCCTTGCGCTGCGTCAAATCCAGCCAAGCCCGCGCCTTGAGAGGAATCAGACATTCCTCTCCGACGATGGAGACCCCTTCGATTTCCCGTTTGTGCTGATGGATGAAGTTGTAATAATTTTCGTCCAGCAAAATGGCCGAGAGGCTGGAGACATCCTCGCGCAGGGGAATTGGGGTCAAGTGGCTATCATCGCCAAGCACCAGCAGATCGGGCTTGCGCGAAAACAGCTCCAGCATGGCTGGATAACCCGGTTGCCTCGGCCGAAGAAAACGGTAAAAGAGCTTGGCGCCGCCGCTCTTCTCCTGGATCTCATACCCACCAGCCCGAATGAACTCCCAGAACACTGCCGCGAACTCGGGATCGAGTGCCTCAACACAAAGGACAATATCCAAATCCTGGGTGGCGCGTGGTTCAAGCCCGGCTTCATCCAGAACCAGCCAAGTGGCAGCACCGCCGATGAGTACATAGCGGTCCCGGTAGTCGGCGAAGTGCGCCGCAAATCGGTCGAGTCCTACGACCATGCCATCTTCTCCATCATTTCCTCCAAGGCCGCTTCCACCCGCGCATCCTCTTCAGCCCGCAAGCTGAGGTAGAGCGAAAAGCAATCCACCTGTCCGTCCCGGGCGAATAGTTCAGGAGGGTAACACCACAACTGCACACGACAGGTGCCCGTATCTTCCACGGGGATTTGCTCGACACGGCTGGCAATCTTCTTCCATGCCTGGGCGCCCAGGGCATAGACTGGCTCTTTCGGGGGCACCAGCATACTCAAACCACCGAGCGCCGTCTCGCCCGCCTGGATGCGTAGTTTCAGGAGCAACTGGCTTTCCCGGATACGCACCGTCTCCCGCACCGGGTTGCGCAGGTAGGGCAATGCCGCCGGCCACAGAGCCCGCCGGCCGGCCGGGAAATTCAGCAGCCGCTCGCGGCCGTTACGCTCCACCTGCCCCAGGGCATTGGCCTCGATCTCATCCAGTGCCCTGGTCATGGTCATGGTGGTATAGCCCAGCTTCTCGGCCAGACTTTTCGGGGTGATCGGCGCCGGGATACCGCCAGTCAGGGCGCAGATCAGGACCGCTTGCGTGGCGGGGCTCACAATCGCCACGGCCACCGGCGTCTGCTTTTTCTTCCGGGCCTGCACGGCAAGGCCCAATTCCGGCCAGTACAGTTGCTGACCCGGAACCACGAAGGGAATCTTGCGCTCGACCAACCGCTGGCGCAAATAAGCCGGCAATGCCTCAGCAACTAAGCAGTAGCCCTCCACATCCGTGGCGCCCACCATGATCTGTCGCAGGTGTTTCTCAAATGTGGCGGGGCGGAAGCTGGCACTGTCCGCAAGCAAGATCCCCAGAAAACTGCGCCGGCCAATGGTGATTTCGCACTGGGTATATTGCTGGGTCAGGTACAGGGGCAGATGCTCGGACGCACGGGGGCGCCAGGTGGCGGGCTGTCCGGCCACCTCAGAGACATATTTCACAAATTGATTGGCTAGTTTCTCCATATCGCTCAATAACATTATTTTGCACGATAACATTCATAATGTTACTGAGCAAATAAAAGTTACCTGATAGTTTTGCTTGGGATCAAGATTATCGGCGAGCACGTCAGAAAATCACACATCAAGTACTGCTGCTCTCCAACCTGAAAAGATCCATGACCTGATCAACCAGTTTGCTGGTCCGGGAATCAATCTGCTTCACACTCCAAGTCTTGGCCGTCGCCAAATCTTCATTGAGTTTGAGGCCATTTTTATAGCCAACAGCCCTACCTTGCCGGTCTGTTCTATCCCGCTTTTCATCAAAGCTCTTGTTTCCCAGAGCACTGTTGAATCCGGAGATGGTCAGGTTTCCTAGTTTGTGAACATGGGTTTGCTGTGCTTCTTTCGCCTTCTTTTCATCTCCACCACCCATCATTTCCACCCAAGATTTGGGGATGTTCTCTCCTTGCGGGAAAATGTGCTCTATCGTCCAGACAAACAGTTTGTTCTCGAAACGCCAGAGGTCTACCTGGGTTTCCTTGGTCATCGCCTGTTCGGCCAAGGCACAGAGGACGAATCTTGTCACCCATGAGTTTTCCTCATATATCGCCCCTTCTAGCTTGGTTTTGAATACGAGATCAGAGGCGGAGACAGCAACGAGTTGGTCCCGGATGGCCTTTACAATGGCTGCCCCGGTTAGTCCGTCCAATTTTTCAATGATGTCCATAAACAGCCGGTTCAGCTCTCGCGTAGGCGGCAAGTCAGTCAAATTACGGCGTACGAAGAAGCGGACCAGCAGCGAAACAATTTCATCTAACTGAGGATTGGAAATCTTCAGATTGTCACGGTGAGTGAGCAGATACAGAAGCAGGAGGTAAGACGGAGCTCCCTGGATTCTTTCCAAGTCTTTGAGTGGCTTCTCCAAACCATTGAGGGCATCATCCTGGTTCCGGGATAGAATCACCGAGAGAGCCGTGCTGCATCGCCGATGCTGGCCAAACACCCTTTGGCCTCATTGTTGATGAGCTTTTCATAAATCTGGATCAGGTTGGAACGTGTGGCAACTGGTCCGAGAGGGTCTTTTCTCTTCTCCCCGTCTATTTTGCGGAAGGGAACGTTGAGCTCATCTTTGAACGCATTGTAGTATTGCCTGAAAAAGCGCTCCTGAATCGCGTAGTCATCGCCAAGATATCCAAGGAGCCGGTTCCAATGGCCGAAATAGGAGTCAACCTTTCCTGGCTCCAGCGTCTCCAACCTGGCCAACATTTTGTTCTTAATCAAATCGATAGCCGACAGCGGTACCCCCCGATTGTTGAGAGATTCAAACAAGGTGTATGCATCCGCATGACTTGCCACTTCAATCTTGACCAGGCAGGCATGGCTGACCTTATCCAGGAACTCCATGATGCCACCCAGCGCATCTTTGCTGCCATCAACCATGTCAGCAATTCGTTCCTTAAAATATCGGTATGCTCGAAATATCTTCCGATTCTTGGCATAGGCCGGCAGATCGCAAACGCTTACCACCCCGGTTTCCGCCAATACGGCGCGGTAATCATCTTGGTTGCTGTTCTGGATCTGGGGAATGACCCGGATCTGATCCTCCCCCTTTTTTAAAACTAGCTTGCGCTTCAAGTTAATCAGCTCAACCCGCTGATCGTCGTCCAGTTTGGACTCATGGCTCTTTAATGCGTGATAAACTGCGGCAAACAACAAGGAGAGAGTGGTCAGCCGCTGCTGCCCATCAACCAGCTCTAGTTTTTGGACAGAAAGTGCATCGGTCGATTGGTTGATGCAGATGATCGAGCCAAGGAAATAGCCTGGATCGTTCTCAAGCACGTCATCGAACAGGTTTTCCCACTGATTTTTACCCCAGGTGTACTCGCGCTGGTAGCGAGGGATGGCGTAGATCACGCCCGCTTCGATATCGAAGAGTTGTGAGACTGGGTAGTTATTTACGGATTTAATCATCTAGCGCCTCAAAAGTTTTCTCAATCTTCTGCTGCCAAGCCAACACCACGGCCTTATTGCCTTTGGCGGCCGCATCGATAATCGTTGCAAGCGCCGTTGTTTCGGCTTGGTGAGTACCGACATAGCCGGAGCGGATCAGGCCAAGCATGTCTGACTCTCGCAGATAGGTTCCTTCCAGTGCCTCGTAACTTAGGCTAACTCCCTTCAACCCTTTGGTTCCTGCAACAGCGAGAATCTGCTTCAGGTGGTCGAGCGAAATAAGAAACGACTGGTGAGAATCGTCCACTATCTTTCGCTTCACAAACTTGAAGAAGAAGGGGTTACGGGTTAACCGATAATCAGTCAACGAATCCTCAATGGCCGGAAGCCGCATTCGGGCAGCCACCTGACTGAACTCAGGAGACAAAGGTCCTCGGCCCGCTCGTCAGATCATGAACCAGGCTCCAGCCAGCATTGCCGGACCAACAAGTAGGGCCAGTAGAGACCAGGCAGCAGGCGGAGTTAACCAAACCATGCGGTTGCCTGGCCACCTTCTTTACCTCTTCCATGATCGCATAAACGACGACATCGAAGTCGCTATATTTATCGACACCGTCAAAATAGCGCTGGTGTGGCGCGAATCTCTATATCTAGCGTATCAGGTGTTGCGGTTGTGGCGAGCGCAGAAGTACAGTAATATACTGTAAAGTCCAGCATAATCCTAATGTCTAATTCCATTTTCTTACCAAAGAGGCGAATACATGGCCAGGCACTACTCAACCAAAGATTTCTTCCGTCAAATGTCGAATACCATGCTTGCCCGCTACTTTCAGGGGCGGGCGTAAGGAGAGCGGTATGCCGAAAAAAGCTGGCTCCAGTAAGATCCACCCGAAACTGCCCGAGGAAGTGCGGAGTCTCATCATCCGCAAGATATGCCATCTGCGGCAGGAGCAGGAAAGACGCTGGGAGGATGTAACGCGGGCCGCCTACTCAAAAATGCGTGAGGAAATGTTGGTAAACATCAAGGCCAGAAAATGGGGGGAGGCAACCATCACGATTCCAGTATCGGTGTACCGTGAGATTGTCGCCAACGCCATAACCATGACCAAGAAATGGCCGGGGATCGTGTGGGAGGCAATAACATCCACTCTGGAAAAGGCGCAGGTAGCGCCGGTCGATAGTCATGACCTCGACGCAATCGTCGATGAGCATGCCTGGCATATCGAACAGCACCCCTTCACGCTTGGTTATATCGACTCCAATCGGTTCAAGGAGATTGCGCATCGTGGGCTCTCCAGTTATCGGCAGGGAGACTCATCTTTCGATCGTGCGTTGTCTCGTGAGGCTGTAAAAGGCCAATGCGGCGTCATTAACACAGCACGGCAGGAGCGCGAGGGGATTGCCATTGCCATTGCCGAGTATGTGATTGTGCAACGCCAAAACGCATCGTCTGCAGCATCCAACCGCTATAACTCCAACACCGAAAAGCGCGAAGCACTAAAGCTAAAAACTAGGGCTAGGCATGAGGATTGGCAAAAGGCTTATCGCAACCTGAAAGAAATACACCCCGACAGGGTCGATAGTTGGATCTCGCGAAAGATTGCCAAGATGGACATTGCTCTTGGCTGCAATGCCGAGACCATCCGCAAAAATATGAAAGTGAGGTCGGTCGGAAATAATGGAGACCATTCACACCGCCAGTTGTTTGAATTAAGACCCCCCTTTTTATCCGAAAAGCTTTGACAACGAATTGTAGTAATGTACCGTAGTGGCCGGCATAATCCAAATAAAATCAAGACAGCATGGAAGTTTCCGTATGTATTGGACTGCATATCGCCAATAAAAAAAGCGCTCGTCATGAGCGCTTTTTTCTTTGGCTGCCATCCCCGGCTTGGGATTAAATTATTTCGTCATCGTCTTCCAGGTCCGCTTCGGTTTCCTCAAACTCATCGCCAAACTCCTCTGCGAATTCATTCCCCTCTTCACCGTCGTCGCGCACTCTCTCTTCGAATTCATCCGCGTCCCCCGCAACACTGCCTTCCTCGTCGATAACCACCTCGCTCTCCACGAGTTCCACCATCTTGGAGGCCGGCAGGACTATCTCCTTGATTTTTTCCACCTCAAGCTTCAGGGCAGGCTCGGCAAGACACTCTTCGCATTCCGCAATGTGCTGATTCATGAAGGCCACCATCCTGGCCGGGGCCATGGTTTCGCTCTGAACCTGGACATACCAATTCTTTATTAGTGTTTTAAGTCTGTTGCAGTTCATTTTCCTTGCTCCTGCGGCCGGCCGGGCCGCGATCATCTTCTTCGATATCCCGCCGCAAGCTCTTGCACGGCAGGGACGAAGGAGATATCAATAAATATCGTCAACGATTATTGCACGCTACTGATCGCCTGGTCACCACCACCGTGTCCGGATTTATCCATTGAAAAGAAAACTGTTGTTTTCCGAATAAATAACCGATACTATTAACAGAGTTCAACTAAACATCATCCACGGAAGTGGAAAGGGCACTGGTGGCCCTCCCGGACTTCAAATCCGGTGCACCGGGTTAAGAGCCCGGTGGGTGGGTTCGATTCCCATGCACTTCCGCCAAATTCCTTTCCAAAACCACTGAATCGCAAAGCCGGCGATTGTACCCGGAAACGACTCCGGAAATCAATACGGTTTTTACTTTACGCAAACATAAAGCATTGACGTATTTTTCCGCATCATAATTTTTCAAGTACGCCCGCTGACCCGCGACAACAGCCGGCAAAACGTCATCCTTGCCATTGCCCCGTTCCCCCGGCCTGCTGCATGAAAAAATATCGCCCGGCCCTGCTGTTCCTCCTGCTCTTCCTGCTTCCCGCCCCGGCCCACGCCTGGCCGGCCATGGTCGTCGATGTCGCGGATGGCGACACCATTACGGTGCTCCACAACAACAGACGGATAAGAATCAGGCTGTACGGGATAGACTGCCCGGAGCGCGATCAGGCCTATGGACAAAACGCCCGCCAGTACATGGCGGGACTGGCGGCCGGCAAGACCGTCGAGATCGACCCGCTCGATACGGACGATTACGGCCGCACCGTGGCCCTCGTCTCCCTCGGCAGCCTGTGCCTCAATGAACAGATGATAAAGGCCGGCTACGCCTGGGTGCCACGCCATCACTGCCGGCAACCGCCGCGCTGCGCCGCGTGGCGGGATCTGGCACACCGGGCCCGGACCAACACGATCGGCCTGTGGCACGACGCCAACCCTGTGCCGCCCTGGGCGTGGCGAAACAGCCACCGGTAACCGGAAAGCCGGTCCTTCAAGCCGCTGACGCTTCGGCCGCCGCCAGGAGCGGATATCCCATCCGCTGGCGCTGTTCGGTATATTTTGCCGCCACCTGCCGGGCGATATTCCTGATTCTGCCGATATAGCGGGTTCGCTCCGCCACGCTGATCGCCTTGCGCGCATCGAGCAGGTTAAAGGTGTGGGAACATTTCAGGCAGTAGTCATAGGCCGGCAGAATCAAATCCTTGGCCAGGAGTTTTATGGCCTCCTGTTCGTATGTATTGAAAAAAGAGGTCAGCATCTCGACATTGGCCTCTTCGAAATTAAAGGTGGAAAATTCAACCTCGGCCTGATGGAAGATCTGGCCGTAGGAAACGTTCTGATTCCAGGCGATGCGGTAGACACTGTCCACGCCCTGCAGATACATGGCGATCCGCTCGAGACCGTAGGTGATCTCCACGGTAATCGGATGCAGGTCAAGGCTGCCGGCCTGCTGAAAATAGGTAAACTGGGTGATTTCCATGCCATCCAGCCACACCTCCCAGCCCAGCCCCGAGGCGCCCAAAGTGGGCGACTCCCAGTCGTCCTCGACAAAACGGATATCATGCTCCAGCAGGTTGAGGCCGAACCGCTGCAGACTCTCCAGGTACATCGCCTGCACATCAAGCGGTGACGGCTTGAGCACCACCTGGTACTGATAATAATGCTGCAGCCGATTCGGGTTTTCGCCGTAGCGGCCATCAGTGGGCCGCCGGGAAGGCTGGACATAGGCGGCCTTCCAGGGCTCAGGCCCCAGAGCCCGGAGCAAAGTGGCCGGATGAAAGGTGCCGGCCCCCACCTCCATATCGTAAGGTTGCTGAATCACGCAGCCTTTTTCAGCCCAGAACTGGTTCAACTGGAAAATAATATCCTGAAAGTACATGGGTCGGCCGATCCTTTTCGCTTAACGTCTAGGTTTATTAGCTCTTGTGGTCAGAAACCGTATTAGGTACCATGCGGCCAAGGGTCGCAACAGGCTTCGATGCTGTGCCATGCACAGCGGTCTGCCCGGCAAAATACTTTTTTTATCGTCGCGCGACAAGCCTGTTGTGCGGGGACAGAACCACTTTTTAAAAAAATTCCTGCTGCCGGAGGTATTTTATGGCCGCCCTTACGGAATTAAAGAAAAAATCCACCGAGATCACCGCGATCTCCCAGGTTCTTTCCCTCATGCAGTGGGATCAGGAGGTGATCATGCCGGGCCGGGCCGCCGCCGACCGGGCCAGCCAGTTCGCGGTGTTAAGCGGTCTGGTGCACCGGCTGCTGGTCGCACCGGAACTGGGCGACATCCTCCGCGTCCTGCAGGGGAAAAAACTCAGCGTGGCGAGCCGCGCCCTGGTCCGGGTCATAACGCGGGAACGCGACCAGCACGTCAAACAGCCCGAGGAGTTTGTCTGCGAATTTGCCCGCCTCACTTCCCAGGCGCAGACGATCTGGCAGCGGGCGCGCCAGCGTGACGACTTCGCCCTTTTTCTGCCTTATCTTGAAAAAATAGTGACCATGTCGCGCCAGCGGACCGAATACCTCGGCTATGAAACCGAGCCCTATGACGCCCTGCTGGATCTGCATGAGGAGGGGTTGCGCACCGTGGATGTCGACCGACTCTTTGCCGAGCTCGCCCCCCACCTCATTACCATGCTCCAAAATCTGACCGCCCATGCACCGCTGCTGCCAGCCGTGACCTGGACTTTTGACCGGAACGCCCAGATCGCCTTTGCCGAAAAACTCCTGGCCACGATCGGCTATGATTTCCACCGCGGCCGACAGGATCCCTCGGCGCATCCCTTTTCCACCAGCATCGGCCATGACGACCGGCGAGTCACCAACCGCTATCACCCCAATTCCCTGGAGTTTATCTTCAGCGCCCTGCACGAAGGCGGGCATGCCCTCTACGAACAGGGGATCGCCCGCAGATTCGCCAACACCCATCTTGACAACGGCGTCTCTTTAGGCATCCACGAATCCCAATCCAGGCTGTGGGAAAACATCATCGGCCGCGGCAAGCCGTTCTGGGAATACCTTTATCCGGAACTGCAGGAGGCCTTTCCGGCCCAGTTCAGCAACACGGCCCTTGCAGACTTTCTGACGACGATCAATGCGGTCCGGCCCGGCCCCATCCGGGTGGAGGCCGACGAAGTCAGCTACAACCTGCACATCCTCATCCGCTTCGAACTGGAAAAAGGGCTGCTGAGCGGCGCGATACAGGCCCGCGACCTGCCGGCCCTCTGGCGGGAGAAATACGAAAACTATCTCGGGATCACCGGTCAGACCGACGCTGACGGCGTTCTCCAGGATATCCACTGGGCGCACGGCAGTTTCGGCT
>Ga0156789_1027_pt2 | contig 23124 bp, 8 predicted proteins | sample RifOxyD3_FD_110738 | JGI IMG/M metagenome (GOLD analysis project Ga0156789, IMG submission 110738) | Deltaproteobacteria bacterium RIFOXYD12_FULL_57_12 | reverse complement strand
GACGGCTTTGAAATATTCTGCTATTCCGTAGCCAACCCGCCGGACAAAAAAACAGAAGAATTTCAGAGATTGGCGGATGGCTGGCGGGAGATCAACGGCATACCCGAGCTTGACATTGTGGAAATGATCCGCAGAGACCAGATCGATATTCTCGTTGACCTTAGCGGCCATACGGACAGCAACAGAATACTGATTTTCACCCACAAGCCGACACCGATCCAGGTGACGTATCTCGGCTATCCAAACACCACCGGCCTTTTGACCATGGACTATCGACTAACGGATAACTGGGCCGATCCTGAAGGTCAGACCGACCGATTTCACACCGAAAAACTCATCCGCCTGCCGGGTGGTTTTCTGTGCTACCAGCCCGACGCCGACGCCCCGCCGGTCAACCAGACCCCGGCCCTGGAAACCGGCGCTGTCACCTTCGGCTCATTCAATACTCTTCCCAAGATAACACCCGAAGCCATTGCCGCCTGGGCAGCGATATTGAACTCCGTGCCCGCCTCCAGGCTCATCATCAAAACCGGGGCTTTCGCTGATGAAAACACGCGTCAACGCATGCTTGACGCCTTTGCCAGCCACGGAATTCCCAACTCACGAATAGAACTCCTCGCCCGCACCGCTGCCCGCATCGACCATCTCGCCCTCTACGGCCGGATCGACATCGGCCTGGACACCTTCCCGTACAACGGCACCACCACCACCTGCGAGGCGCTGTGGATGGGAGTACCGGTCGTTGTCCTGGCCGGGAAAACCCATGTCGGACGGGTCGGGGTCAGCCTGCTTACCAATATCGGACTGACGGAATGCATCGCCGACACCAAGGAGAATTATATCGCAACCGCGGTGCGGCTGGCAAACGACCTGAGACATCTGCAAGAGCTCCGGTCTACCATGCGAGACCGCCTGCTGGCCTCTCATCTTACTCGGGCGGAGGACTTCACCCGCACCCTGGAGCAGGCCTACCGCGCGTTGTGGCACAAATGGTGTGAAAATCAATCCAGGACAACGCAACGCCTGATTCCACCCACCGAAGAAGCGACCGAACAACCTGCAGCCACCACCGGGAACAATCACATGACAGATGAAGCATCCGGCAATGACGCGAAAGCCCAAGACGGCAGCGACATGCCGGCGGAAAACTTGGACCGCAAAGAAGCCGAGCCTGGCCTCTGGATCAGCTATCTCGCCGGCTTTCCGTACGCCAGACCGCTGTTGCTGCAATGGGAGAGCTATCTCCGGGAGCACGCCGGGGATACCGCCTGGCGCCTGCACCAGATGGCGCTCGATAATTACGCGACCGCGCACAGCGAAAAAATGCCGGAGGAAACACGGCTGATTTATCTGAGCAAGGCATACCATCTTCTGCTCAAACTGATCGATATCGCCGGCAATATATCCACCCTGCAATCCTTTGCCCGAGTCGCTACCGAACTGGGCGAGTATGACAACGCCCTGCAGGCCCTCGATTATGTGGCCGGGCTGCTTGAATCCAATGAAAGCCTGAACCTGGATGAGCCATTCATCCTCGCGAACCCACAGAGTGAAATCATTGATCCAGGTGCAGACATCGGCGGTTGGGTCGTTCGTTCGATACTGGGCCAGATTGACTATCTGAAAACCATGACTGCCGGGCCGGCGGAGACTCCCGGTCCCCCGCGCCGGTGGTAGCCGGGCCGACAAGGAATATCAATGCGAAAAAAATATTCAAACCAGCAAGTTAAGCCAACCATCAAAGATGGCGAACCCTTGAGAAATGTTGGGAAGAAGAGAGAGCATCTTGAGTTGCTTGATTTTATAAAACCCGGCGATATCGTTTTTGATGTCGGCTGTAATACCGGGGGCAAAACGGAAGAATTCCTTGAAAAAGGCGCTCAAGTGATCTGTGTAGAACCGCAACCAGCCTGCGTTAATCTGTTGAAAAAAAAGTTCGACCATAGACCTGATGTCCAGATTGTTGCAAAGGGGCTCGCTGCGGAAAGTGGTGTGCTGACCCTGGCAATATGCAAGCAGGCAAATGTTCTTTCGACATTTTCACAGAAATGGAAAACCGGCAGGTTCGCAAATTATCAGTGGGATGAGTCTGTTGAGGTGGAAATGACCACGCTTGATCGACTGATCGATGCATATGGACGACCGAAATACTGCAAAATAGATGTTGAGGGCTTTGAATATCAGGTGTTGCAAGGGCTCTCGCAACCAATTGAATATGTTTCCTTTGAGTTTACGTTTGAATTCATTGACGATGCCAAACGGTGCATCTCGACTTTGCAACAGATGGGCTATAAGGATTTTTTTGTAGCTGAAGGCGAATCCGGGAAGGGGCCTTTCTGCGGCTGGGTAGGGCCTGATGAAATTGCTGCATATCTTGACGGTCTGGACAGTTCGTCTCTGTGGGGTGATATCTTTGCTAGATACTGTTTGCATAAAGGCGATGGATCCGGCATTGATGACAATTCTGATGTTGCATTAAAGAGTACGGTCGGTAACTCCGTCGCCAAGAATATTACCAGTGAAATGTCGCTCATAAAGACACTGGTTCAGGCAAGAATCATCCCTGCCAAGGGGGTGATCTTTGATGTGGGGGCAAATATGGGAGCCTGGACCAATGGAGTTTTAGGGATAAATGGCCATCTTACTATTCATATGTTTGAGCCGGCCTTCCAGAATCACAGGAATCTGTTGAAAAATATCCATGGCCATCTGGCTAGAGGCAATGTGGTTGTTAATAATTGCGCAGTCGGCAGCCAGGAAGAGGTGGCGGATTTCTTTTATTATGGAGACAACCCTACCTGGAGTACTTTCTATAGAAGAACAGCAGTTGAGGCGGAATATTCGCTTGCCGCACCTGTCCGGACCCCGGTCTTTACTACTACACTTGACAACTATTGCCGGCGATCTTCCACTTCTCGGATCCATTTCCTGAAAATCGACGTGGAAGGGGCGGAATTGGATGTTCTGGCAGGTGCCAAGGAACTTTTCCGCAAAGATAAAATCGATTTGGTGCAGTTTGAATATGGAGGCACATTTCAGGATGCCGGGATTAAACTGACTCAGGTTTATGACTATTTGACCGGTTTTGGCTTTCTCATTTTCAGACTCTCTGCTAAGGGTTTGGAGTACTTGCCGGCATTTTTGCCTGCATACGAAAATTATGAATATGCCAATTTTCTGGCGGTGAACGGCCGAATGCGCGCCATCTTTCTCAAAGAAGCACCGGCGATGATTGATCTTCACCGTCTTTGCCAGGAGCATGATGTCGAACCTCGTGGCGTCATCCATGTCGGTGCCCATGAAGGCAAGGAAGTGGCCAAATATCTTGAAATGGGAGTGCGCAAAATTCTTCTGATCGAGGCCAACCCGACGGTCTATAAACGTTTGTTGGGAAATATCCAGGGGAAGCCACATATACAGGCGGTCAACTGCGCGATCACCAACAAAAACGGGACGGTCAAACTGCTAGTCACCTCAATGGACCAGAGCAGTTCACTCCTTCCGCTCAAAGACCATGCCGAAATTTATCCGGGCATCAAGGTGCAGGAAGAAGTCACCATTGAGGCAATGACACTGGATACCCTGCTGGCAAGACTCGGCTTAGCCCCTCACGAATTCAACCTCCTGAATATTGACATCCAGGGAGCGGAGTTGCTGGCGCTGCAGGGTGCGGCTGATACCCTCAAATATATTGAAGCGATCAATACCGAAGTGAATTTTGAGGAGCTTTACGAAGGATGCGCGCTTATCGATCAATTGGACGATTTTCTTGAACAGTACGGGTTCAGCCGGATTGCCACAGCCACCCCATACCATGCCTCCTGGGGAGATGCCTTTTATACTCGGAGAGATGTGGTAACCATGGCGACCCTTGGCCTGAACGGGCGCTTTGCTAATCAGATTTTCCAGTATGCCTTTCTGCGGATTTATGCCCATGAAAACGGTCTGGGGTATGAGACACCTCCGTGGACCGGCAACCGGCTGTTTGGTTGTGATAACCCGCAGGTTTCCAGATCGCTTCCCGTAGTTCGGGAGAGGAGCAATGAACTCGCAGAGGCGCTTTTCCCCAACACGGATAAACCGTTCAAAAACGTGGATCTCTGGGGTTATTTTCAGTATCACACTAGTTTTTATGCGCCCTACAAGAAAATATTCAGGGAACTTTTCCGGCCCGTGCCTGACATTAAGGCAAAACTTGCCAAAGCTGAAAAAAAGCTCCGGGCCAGGGGCAATACCGTTGTCGGTCTTCATTTAAGGCGCGGCGACTATGGGTATGGCTATTTTTTTGTGGCGCCCAGTCAATGGTATCTTGAATGGCTGGACGGCTTCTGGGATACATTGGACAAACCAATACTGTTCATTGCCAGCGATGAGCCGGAAAAGGTTCTCAATGATTTTGCCCGATATGATCCGGTTACCTCAAGAGATCTTGATCTGTACCTGCCGGAGGCGGAATGTTATCCTGATTTCTATCTGCTCAGCAAATGTGACGTGCTGGCCATCTCAAACAGTTCTTATTCGTTTGCAGCAGCCATGCTCAACGAAAGAGCCCGTTTTTTTTCGCGTCCCCACCTCCCAACCCGAAAGCTGATTTCATTTGATCCATGGAACAGTGAAACCATTTTCAGGGACGCAACCGTTGAAGAGTATCCCATGGCGGCTGCTCCTGAAAACAACGCAAGTCGAACTCAACCTCCATCGATACCTCCACAACGCATCATCATAAAAGAGCGAGCACAGGCAGGCACTGGGCATACCAGTCCGGATGTTGATCCCTCAATCCCGTCCCCAGTCACCCTTCTCTGTTTTCTTGCGCAAAGAGAGGCCTATCGCCCGGTTATTGTTTCACCGCGTGAAATATTCTGCGGACCGGACTGTGAAACTGAGTGGGATGGCCAGCTCTCCCGGAGCATAAAGACACCAGTCGGTGTTTATGATATAGCAGAGGTTCTGCAGAAGCTGCCAACGGCGCAGCACCCTGAACTTCTCATCGTCAAAGCCGATGCCACCGGCAGAAATTTTCCTGTCAATCTCGACAAGGCAAACTGCAAGAAGCTGCTTATAGTCGGGAATACGCAACATCTGCGGGAACCGCTCCAGAACTTAATCAAGTATGCCCTGCAGGAAAAATTCGACTTTGTGATGTCCGACCATAAATGTCATCATCTCCATTATTTTAAGGAGGCCGGTTTCGCCAAGGTTTTCTGCATCCCGGGGTTTAATAACTTCCCCCATGAACAGCAACGGCCGGAGGAACATGAATATCAAGTTTCCTTTGTCGGACAAGTTGGCAAATGGCATCCTTATCGACGACATATTATACAAACGTTAAACGATAAAGGTATTCCTCTCACAGTGACAGGAGCTTCTCATCTTGATGCTGCAAGCATCTACGCCCGGTCATTGATCAACCTCAATATCAGTCTGAACGGAGATCTGAATCTTCGTGTTTTTGAAGTACTTTCCAGCGGCGGTTTTTTACTGACGGACAAGCTGAGCCCCGAATCAATGCTGGATTGTATCTTCAAGGATGGCGAGCATTTTGTCTCTTTTGAGAATGAACAGGACTTGGTAAACAAGATACACTATTATCTGCAGCATCCAGAAGAGGCAAAAGCTATTGCCTGCAACGGTTATACGGAATATAAAAGGCGTCACACTCCGCAAGAAAAGATCAAGGAGTTGATGGCGTATCTCTATCACGACGAAATCGATCCACTCTATCGGGTTGAAACCGATAAGCGCAGCATTTATGTGGTCAGCGTTTCGAAAGAGGAACTCTTCAAGCGAGTCGCCCTCTATGAATTTATGCAGGGGATTCATCTTAATTTCACGTTTGCCTCTGTGTTGTTATGGCCGGGGGTGGATGCCCGTCTGGCTTGCGATTTAGTGGACCTGCCACGATTGCGCTTGTGGATCAAGAACGATGGGAATGATATCTCGCCCTCCGCTTTGCAGCTTTTTGAAAATACCGGGGTCGCTGATCGAATAAAGCCTGTGACCACGGCCTATCTGAAGGAAACGGCCGCCACCCTGGCCGTCGTTGTCCTTACGGCACCGGAGCTTTTATTGTTTGGCGTCAAAAATCTTTTGACGATGTTGCGGTTCAGGTGGCTTGTTGTCGCGGATGGCTTTGACTCTCTACCAGAAAGATCGGCCGATGACATCAGGGAACTCCTGAAGACGGCAGGTTTTGAGAAATGCTCCGATGAGTTGGAAGCATTTTATTGGCAAGACAGATCCCTCTGGGGAGAAATGTTATTTGCTGACAATCAGGCAGCAGCCGCAGTCAGGTGCTTTGATGAGGTGCTGGCTGAAGATCCTGTCCATGTTAATGCCCTAAACAATTTGGGTGTAATATCATTTAATTTTAACAAACTGGAGAGTGCTGAGAAGTTTTTTCTCAAAGCCGTAAGCCTGGATCGGCGAGATCTGACGGCATTGACGAATCTCGCCCAAGTCTATCTGGGACTGGCGCGTATTGATGAAGCGGCGACGATATTGCGTGAAGCCGTATCCCTGGCGGAGGCCGATTTTTCATTGTGGCTTTCTCTGGGGTATTGCCGGGAACAGCAAGGGGATATGGATGGGGCGCTTGCTGCGTACCAACGGGTCATGGAACTAGGCGGTGGTGATAATGAGCTGACCGAGAAGATAGCCTCGCTAAAAGAAACGACCGCAGCCATGACCAGGCAGCAGGACTCCTCCGGCGGTCCGCTTCTGGCCCCGCAGCGAATCCTTGTCATCAACAACCTCTACCCTCCCCAGGAACTGGGGGGGTATGGACGGCTGTTGCATGATTTTGCCAATATCCTTAAAGCACGAGGCCATTCAGTTTATGTTTTGACCTCTGATACTCCCTATCTTGGGAAGATCGAGCAGGAAGAACCGTGGCTCAACAGGGAGCTTGAACTGTACGGCAGTTGGCGTGATGGGGTTTGCAAACCCATCGACGACCAGAAACAAATTGCTGATATCATCTCCAGAAATCATGCGCGGGTGGAAAAAGTGATACAATCCTTTTCGCCTGATGTCTGCCTGCTTGGAAACATTGATCTTGTTTCCCCCGCAGTCTTTAATCCTCTATTAAAGAAAAAAATCCCCGTCATCCATCATCTGGGAAACAAAGTCCCAGGCTATGCTGTTCAAGGAACTCCGACGAGCAATTACTATCATCTCGCATCTGCCAGTAACTGGCTGCGGGAGGAGGTTCTCCGACAGGGGTATCCTTTGCATGATGCAAGCGTCGTGTATCCTGGCGCGTTCGTGAACGATTTCAAAATGCAGGTCCTGCCGGCAACAGATAAACTGCGCATAGTCTATGCCAGTATCGTGCTACCGTACAAGGGGTGCCATACTCTTATTGATGCCTTGGGGAGGCTGCATGAAAAGGGGATCGATTTTTCATGCTCGGTGGCAGGAACTTCCACAAATCCGGACTATGTTCTCCGGTTGAAAGAGTTTGTCAGCAGCGTTGGTATGGAGCGCAAGGTCCATTTCCTGGGGCATCTGGACAGAGAGGCGCTGAAAAGCTGCTTTGCGAAGCATAATGTCCTTGTCTTTCCCTCTGTATTTCAGGAGCCTTTTGGTATCAGTCAGGTTGAGGCAATGGCGGCCGGCCTCACCGTGGTCACCAGCGGGACCGGGGGTGCAGGAGAGATAGTTGAAAACGGAGTGAGCGGCTTGGTATTCCCGGCCGAGGATGAACAAGACCTGGCTCAAGCCCTTCTGCAACTGCTCGAAGACAGGGAGAGATGGCATCGGATTGCAGCCGCAGGCCAGAAAAGGGCAATGAAATTTTTCGACATTGAGCGGTCGGCAGATAAACTCGAACGGAAATTCGCTGAAATGTTGCAGATGAAGGTGGCGGGGCGACAATCTTTTCCCGTCCCTGGAAAAAGAACAGCCCCACCTGTCGCGAAAAGCCGCAGCAAAACAGACAATGCCGAGCAACTATTCGAAATATCAGTAAACGATCTATCGGAATTCTTATTGATTTACAATAAAAGCCCAATAAAGAACAATGAGGGAGGGATGAAGTCCCCTGATCTGTTCAGTTTGTATTTTTTATTGAAAAAAATCCAACCGGATATCGTAATTGAGTCTGGTGTGTGGCGGGGAGCAACTACTTGGTTGATCAGGAAGGCCATTGGACCAAAAGCAAGGATAATCTGTTTAGATCCCCAAGATCTTGTTGCCAGTAAAGTTAAAGGGGCTGATTATTATGTCGGCAAGGGTTTTGTGGACTTCAAGGATTTCGATGTCTCCTCCCTCAGGGGGAAGATCCTTGTCATTTTTGATGATCATCAAAATGCAATGCATAGACTGATTCAGTCGTACCAGAAGAATATACAACATATATTTTTCAACGACAATTACCCCAAGGGCTGCGGCAGTCATCTTACTCTTGAGCATGTGCTGCAAAAGGACTGTCGAACACAAACCAAGCAGAATTGTGCAAAACATAAAAAATTGGCTGAAAAAATAATTAACCGATACTTTGTTTTTCCCAACATTATCGGCAGGCAGGTTGCAACCGGGGAAGGTGTTTTCCCTTGTCAACAATTGTTTGACAGTTTGCCTGAAGGATTTGAAATTTTTATTTCGGAATCGTCATCGTATCGGTGGAATACATACGTAGAAATCTCATTACCTGCAACTGATGAACCGCAGTTAGCTTCTGCCTGATGGGCAAAGATTTCCTTTAAACTCAGCGGCTCCGGGAATCACGCATGGCACTCCCAAGTCACGAAGCGGCAGACACATACGTTCAGCAGGCCGGGAGTGCCTGCGCCCTACCCGGCCAGGCTTCCGGTGAACCCTGCACCATCGTCATCTTCGGGGCCTCCGGCGACCTCACCAACCGCAAGCTGATCCCGGCGCTTTTCAGCCTGCATGGCAGCGCCAGCCTGCCGGCGCGGTTCACCATCGTCGGCTGCAGCCGCACCGCCATGCACCACGAGGAATTCCGCGCACGACTCCGGGAAGCCTGCGCCGGACACCCCGCCTTTACCGTTGAACGCTGGGAGAGCTTTGCCGCCAGCCTCTTCTACCAGCCACTGGTCTATGATAGCCAACCCTCCTTTGTTGAACTGGCCCGGTTTCTTGCCGAGCTGGATCAAGAACGCCAAACCGGCGGCAACCGGCTGTTCTACCTGGCGATTCCCCCTTCGCTCTATCCGGTGGTCGCCGGTCTGCTCGGCACGGTCGGCCTGGCAACGGAAGGAAACAACATGGGCTGGACCCGAATCGTCGTGGAAAAACCCTTTGGCCGCGACCTGGCAACCGCCATGGAACTGGACCGCCGCCTGCACCAGAATTTTCGCGAACACCAGATCTTCCGCATCGACCACTACCTGGCCAAGGAGACGGTCCAGAACATTCTGATGCTGCGGTTCGCCAACACCATTTTCGAACCACTCTGGAACCGGAGCTTCATCGACTCTATCGGCATCATCGCCGGCGAGAAACTCGGCGTTGAACACCGGGCCGGCTACTACGAACAGGCTGGCGTGCTGCGCGACATGTTTCAAAACCATATGATGCAGTTGCTCGCCCTCATTGCCATGGAGCCGCCCTCCCTGTTCGAGGCCGACCGGGTCCGCGACGAAAAGGTCAAGGTGTACCGGGCGTTAAAACCATTTGTCGCCGATGGCCTGCAGGAAAATCTTATTCTCGGCCAGTACAATGCAGGCCGGATCGACGGTATGCCCGTGCCCGGCTATCGGGACGAGCCGGGCGTCACCCCTGCCTCATTAACCCCGACCTTTGCCATGATGCGTCTCTTCATCGACAACTGGCGCTGGCGCGGCATACCCTTCTACCTGGTCTCCGGCAAGCGGCTACCCGCCAAGCTTACCCGGATCGAGGTCCAGTTCAAGGAGGTGCCGCACTCCATGTTCCGGGACGTCCTGGGCGGGCAGATCAACGCCAACCGGCTTGTGCTCGGCATTCATCCGCAGGAGGAGATCACCCTTTCCTTTCAGGCCAAACAGCCTGGCGCCAGGGTCTGCCTGCAGCCGGTGACCATGGACTTCAAGTATGACGAAAAATTCAAAGGGCCATCGCCAGATGCCTACGAAAAGGTCTTACTGGACTGCATCCTGGGTGATCAGATGCTTTTCTGGCGCCAGGACGGAGTGGAGCTCTGCTGGTCTTTTCTGTCGCCGATCCTGGCGGCCTGCGAAACCTGCCGCGACCAGGCGGGCCTGCTTCATCCCTATCCAGCCGGCACCTGGGGCCCGGAACAGGCGGCCGCCTGGCTGCAACTGATCAACGAACCGAACTGACTAGCCAGGTTGATAGACTGTAGGGGTTTAGTCTGTAGGCTGGAGGTACTTATTTAAAAAATATCTACCTCTCGACATTCTATCTCCTTTCGTCCAACTGGTTAACCAAACAGAACAGTTATAGAAAACCATTACTTGAAGGAGAAGGAGCGGCATGGAAACATACTACAAACCAAAGGACCTGATGAAATTCGCGGAGATCGGCGAAGCGGCGCCGCACCTGGCTGAAAAATTTTTCGACTATTACAGCGCCGTATTTGCCGAAGGTGAGCTGACCGCGCGGGAAAAGGCCCTCATCGCCCTGGCTGTGGCCCATGCGGTGCAGTGCCCCTACTGCATCGACGCCTACACCCAGACCTGCCTGGAAAAAGGCTCGAATATCAATGAGATGACCGAGGCGATCCACGTGGCCACGGCCATCCGTGGCGGCGCCTCTCTGGTGCATGGCGTTCAGATGCGCAATGTTGCCGGCAAGATATCCCTGTAGGTAACTACTCAGGGAATAGCCTGTAGGCGTTTAGTCTATTAGCAACTGAGAAATATCAGAAATAGTACGCCTTGCACCATTATTCTTAATCGTTTATTGCTAACAGACTATCCGCCTGAGCAGTTACCCCTAGAGGAGAAATAAGATAGTGCGACTGTTGACCGCAATGAAGGTTGCAGGGTAAAGCCCGATGCAAAGTACCCCGCGGGATCAGCAAAAATATGTTTGACGAACTCCACGAGATGGCACAATTATCAAGCCAGAACGCCGCGGAACAGCCGCGGGATATCACGGCAACGACCGACGGTTTCACCTTGCCCGAATCGTTTCGCCAGACCCTGGCCCGCCACGCCATCACCCTGACCCGGGACGAGACCCGAATTCTGCAGATCAATGTCGGCCTGCTCTGCAATCTGTCCTGCCGCCACTGTCACCTGGAGGCCGGACCGCATTGTCATCAGGAAATGATGACGCCGGAAACCATCGACCTGGTAACGGCCGCGGCCCGACACCATCGTTTCTCGCTGATCGATATAACCGGCGGCGCGCCTGAGATGCATCCGCGGATCAACGAAATTATTGAGCGGCTGGCGCCGTTGGCCCCTACTGTCATCCTCCGCTCAAATCTGACGGCCATTGCCGAGCACGGCAGGGATTCGCTGCTGGAACAGTGCCGTGACCGCCGGATAGTCATTGCCGCCTCGTTTCCCTCCCTGGATGAGTCGCAGGCTGACGCCCAGCGAGGACGCGGCGTCTTCCATAAATCAATCGCCACCCTGCAAAAACTGAATGGACTGGGATACGGCCAGCCGGACTCGAATCTCGAACTCAACCTGGTCGCCAACCCGGCCGGTGCATTTCTGCCGACCGGCCAAGCCGAACTTGAAAAACGGTTCCGCCGTGTTCTCGCCCAAAAATGGGACATTGTTTTCAACAACCTGTACACCTTTGCCAATGTCCCGCTGGGGCGATTCCACAACTGGCTCGTGAAATCCGGCAACCTGGAGGGGTACATGCGGAAGCTGGCGGCTGGCTTCAACCCCTGCGCCACCAAGGGCCTCATGTGCCGCTCCCTGATTTCGGTCGCCTGGGACGGTTATCTCTATGACTGCGACTTCAACCAGGCCGTGGACCTGCCCATGAGCGGTCGCCGCACCCATATCTCGGAGCTGCGCGAGTTGCCCGCGCCAGGCAGCGAGATCGCCGTTGCCGACCACTGCTTCACCTGCACGGCCGGCGCCGGCTTCACCTGAGGCGGCGCCATTAATGCCTGAGGTGCAGGCAACGCCTTGTTAAAGAAAATCGGAACTGCTCAGCTTGATAGTCTGAAGGGGTTTTTATATGAAAGACGAATCCAGTATTCAGGAGTCAGTAGTCAGAATAACGGACTGTTCTTATAGGTTTTATTCTGGATACTGAATTCTGAATCCTGAATACTAAAATCCGGAAAGGCCATTTCCGGATGAAGACTACCTCATAGACTTCCTCTCAAAAAAATGACGCCGGAGATAAAACATTATCAGAACCTGGCGGAATGCAGTCGGGACACGGCGCAGTTCGTCATCGACCAGGCCAGGGACGCAGTGCGCGAAAAAGGCATCTTCACCCTGGTCATGGCCGGCGGACAAACGCCTCGTTTACTTTACGAAATGCTTGCCAAAGCGCCGCTCCAGGACCAGATGCCCTGGCAGCGGACGCATCTGTTCTGGACCGATGAACGGCTGGTGCCGCCAACGCATGCCCAGAGCAACTATGGGATGGTTGTTGCCACGCTGCTTTCGAAAATTTCGATGCCGGCGGCCAATGTCCACCCCATGTCCACCGCACTCGCCGACCCGCTGGCCGCTGCCGTCGCTCACGAAGAGGAACTGCTTGATTTCTTTAGTCCTTTATACGCTGATTGCAACCGGTTTGCGGTCGGCAATTTCGTTACCCCCACGCCCACGGGAGATTCAGATATTCATGCTGTTAAGGGACTTATCCAGCATAGCAGAGTTCGACAACACCCTGGGATACCGCCCCGTTTCGACCTGATTCTCCTGGGAATCGGAGTGGACGGCCACACCGCCTCTCTCTTTCCGGACTCTCCGAGTCTGGCAATCGAAGACCGCCTTGTGGTGCCGGTCGAATATAAGCATGCCCTGCCGTCGGTTTCCCGCCTGACCATGACCCTGCCGGTTCTCAACAATGGCCGCTGCATCCTTTTCCTGGCGGCTGGCCGGGAAAAATTAAAAATTTTCAATGAAATCATGGCAAATCCGACAAAAGCAGCGCAACGCTATCCCGCCGCCCGTGTACATCCTTCATCGGGCCGGCTTATCTGGCATCTGGCCGATAACTGATACCTGTTCCCAGCCGGCCAGCCACTCAGACCATCGGCCACCTTCCTTGATCCGTCATTCCTATCCAAAACACCACGTTGAATCCGTTGCCTTTGTTGACATTTTTTGGCATTTTTCTCTTCGATTTCGACAATTACTGTCAAAAAAGCCTAAGATTATCTGGCATAATCCTGAAGGATTTTACCAAAAAATGGCCACAGGCCTTATCTGACACGGCGCGGCGGCAATTACTAATTTTCAGCTCACACCTGGCGCGCACATTGCATACTTATCCTGGTGCTCTCACTAAGCCGAGGAGAGCAACGCGACCAAGAAGCAGAAACCGTTTTCTTAGGAGCCTCTTGCAAAATGAACGTCGTAGCGAGATCGAGAGAAAAATCTTCTGTGCAAGGATGAGTTGTGAAATCGCCCGGAAGCGTAGCGGCGCTACGTTGAGGACGATTTCACAAGGAAGACGCCGCACAGAAGATTTTTAGCCGATCGGAGTAGATGGTTCGTTTTGCAAGAGGCTCTTAAAAAAGAACACAAGGGATACGGACAATGACTGACCACAGGAGCACACCAAAAACCATGGCAGCAGTTATCGGCCTGCTTGCGGGCTTTGTGTTTTTCCTCTGCCCGCCGGTTTTCGCCGCGATCGACTATCTGCCCGTCGCCTCGCTGACCCAGGGGCTGTCCCAGCCGGTGGATGTGGCAACCGGGCCGGACGGCCTGGTCTATGTGGTGGACGGCGCCCTGAACCGTATCGTGGTCTTTGACGCCGGCGGCGCCGGCATCCGGAGCTTTCCGGCCGGCAAGCCGGCCGCGGTTGCTGCCGGCCAGTATTCCATCTATGTGGCGGACAACACCGACCTGTCGGTGAAAATATACGACCAATCCGGCACCGTGGTCGGCGTCCTGGGTAATGGCGCCGCCGAATTCAAAATGCCGCTTAACATCGCCGTTGACCGCACATCAGGCAATGTCTATGTCGTTGATCTGCTGGCCAGACAGGTAAAAATCTACACGGCCAATGGACAGTGGCTCGGCAACGTCGACGACCCGACCGCCGAGCCCCAGGATATCGCCCTTACCGATACCGAGATCTTCCTGCTGGACCAGACCGCGGTCGGCAACAATTTCGGCGCCGGCAGCCGCAGCACCCGGATCGTGGTCTTCAACCGGGCCGGGGACCTGCTGCGGAGCTTTTCGCCCTACGGCGCCGGCACCGGCCAGCTTTACAGCCCCAAGGGTATTGCCGCCGACGAGGAGACCCTTTACGTGACCGACGCCTTTCACGGCGTGGTGCTCTGTTTCTCGCCGACCGGCACCTATCTGGGCGGGGTGCAAGATGCGGCCGCGCCCATGCTGACCCCACTTGGCCTGGCCCTGGCACCGGAAGGCAACAAGCTCTATGTCGCCTCGCCGCCCCAGAAGGCAATCAGGGTATTCAAGAACAGCCAATATGTGGCGCCGGCCCCGCCTCCGACGCTGGACCCGCCGCCTGCTCCTGAACCAACCCCCGACCCGACGCCAGACCCGCCGCCCGATGTGACACCGCCGCCGGCGCCACCGCCGGCGCCGGGCGACAAGCAGCATGGCCATGACAAGCCGGCCAAGGTAAAAAACAAAAAAGACAAGTAAAATCAACGATAGCAGTCATCTGGTTGGTCGTATCTCAATAAATCAAGAGGAGTTTTCATGACAGCAAGACAGGTTGCAGGCCTGGCAGCGGCTCTGGCCGTGGCGTTTGGTTTAGTCAAAATATCGTACGCCGAACTGGCCGGCCCGCACAACGCGGCCAGCGGCATCAGTTGCTACAACTACTGCCACCTCATGCCCGATGTCAAGTCACCCTACTGGAACTGGGTACCGGCCGACATCGACGACACGCCAACCAACCACCTCTGCACCTCCTGCCATACCAAGACTTCCGGCCCCTATTCCATGACCAACGCCCCCGCGTTCAAGACCCATTCCAGTCTGACCACGGATAACAGCTACGGCAACTGGACCATTGGCTGCATCTCCTGCCACAGCCCGCACTACCAGGAACAGCTTGAATGGATCAACACCGGCGATACCGCCATCTATCTGGCTACCGGCCAGTTAAACAGCTACAGCTACGACCCGGGCTCCGGCGAGAGTTTACTGAACTACTCGTCGATCAACTACAAAACCGGCTGGGATGCCGCGTCGCTCCTTGCCAAGACTCTTGATTACCGTCGCGTTCTGTTAATCCCCGATACCTCCACCCTGCCGCCCGACACCTCAAATAACCTGAGCTTCCAGGTGACGGCCATTGACGCAGGAGCGAAAACCGTCACGGTCAAAGGCGATGTCACAAAAACCGGAACGATTACGGGGGTCCCAGCCAATTTCGGGATGATCTACGGCCAACTACTTCGGCAGTATGTCAAGACTCCGGCCGGTTCAACCAAACTGGTAAAATTTTACGACAGCACTGCGGCCGGTACCGGCGGTTTCACCGACCAGGAGGATCGGGCTGCAAAGGGTATCTGCCAGGTATGTCATACCCAGACCAGCCACTGGCGCAGCGACGGCAGCCGGCAAAACCATTTCAACAACCGGGCCTGTATGGAGTGCCACGACCACACCAACGGTTTTGCCCATTTCGCCTCCAGCGGCGGCGGCTGCGAGACTTGTCACGGCCATGATGCCGGATACGAATACAGCCCGGGATTACATAGTATGAAGGCCGGGACGGTTCAAAGCCATTCGACACACACGGAAGCCGATGCGGACGACATGAAAGGCCCAGCCCTCCTGTGCAATGACTGTCACGATATCAACAATTTCCCAGCCTTCAAGGATGGCCAGGATCTCGCTGGCACCACGGTCTGCAATTCCTGTCACAGTCCGGGCGGATCATATAATGGCGTCAACTCGACAAATGGCTCTGTAGGCGCAAAAGACAACTGGCGCAGCGGCGTCTACAGCGATTACGGCCTGCAACCCGGCAAGGAAGCATGGTGCGCCGGCTGTCATGACAACGCCCCGGCCAACTCCAAACAGAACGGCTCCGGGGTCACCACGGTTAACGTCATGGGAGATAACTCCACCTACGGTTTCAATATCACCGGCCATGGCCGGAACCCGGCCGTAACCTGTATCCAATGCCATTCCGCTAAAAAACCCCATATCGACCATGTGGCGAACTCCAGGAACTACCGCTATTACGACGGCAAGGAGATGCGGCCCAGAACATACGGCCTGCCCGACATGAATGATTACAAGTTGTGTATGTCCTGCCATGACGCGGCTGCCATCACCAAGACTACCGCACCAATTACCACGACGAATTTTAGGCAGGATTCCACACAGATGTATAGCGGCACCCATATCGACAGAAACCTGCACGCGACGCATGCGCTTTCAACTACAATGATGCCGACATGCACGTATTGCCATAATGTCCACGGCTCGATAACTCCCCGAATGACTGCAACTGGCTGGAGCCAATCAGGATCCGGGTCGAAAAACATAGGATTCAGGTTGCTCGGATGGGATACCGGATTGGGCAAATATCTTGAGCTTGCCAACCCTGCCCAGTGGAACACTTCGGCAAACAAGGGCGGTGCGGCAGTGGATTTTGCCTGCGCTGTTTGTCACACTGATTTATCCGTGCTTACCACAGCAGAACTGGCCTCGGGACTGCCTACCACTGAAGGAACGGAATGGAACAACTCCATGCCTGACAACTGGTACTTAAGGCCTTTCATCGACCTTTCCAGCAAATACCTTGTGAACTCTGATATGGACGGCGACGGCGCAACGGATGCTGTCGACAACTGTCCATCAATGAGCAACCCAGACCAGAGCGACAGCGACGGCGACGGAATCGGCAATGCCTGTGACAACTGCCCGAACACGGCCAACAAAGACCAAACGGATACTGATGAAGATGGCATCGGCGATGGCTGCGACTCGCAACCTGTGTGCGGTGCGGAACCCACGCCCATCTGGGATGTGAAGGCAAAAATGAACGCGGCCACGGACTATCATGATAACGGCAACGGCATCGCCGTCGATCCGGCCGGCAATATCTATGTGGGCGGCACCTTTGTGAAATCGATAAACGGCAACTGGTCGGACGCCATTCTCACGAAATACGACGCCAACGGCAATCAGAAATGGAAGGTGCTCTATGAGTCCGGCGGTACCGATGAGATAAACGGCATTGCTGTGGACGCAAGCGGCAACAGCTTTGGCATGGGAAGTATTTCCCCTGGCATCAGTAAAGCGCGGCTGGTGAAGTATGATACGAATGGCGTCCAGCAGTGGGTCAGGGAGTTCGGCTCTCCAAGCACAACCTATGGCAGCGGCATTGCCCTTGACAGCGCAAACAATATATATGTAACAGGCACAACGTACGGCGAACTGGTCGCCGGCCAAAGCAAGGGCTTGTTCGATATTTTCGTCAGGAAATACGATGCTGCCGGCAATGAGTTGTGGACAAAACAGCTTGGCACAACCGCGGATGACTTCGGCCTGGCTATTGCCGTGGATGCGACCGGCGCCAGCTATGTGACCGGATACACAAAAGGCGTGCTGGTCGCAGGCCAGAATAAAGGCAACAAGGATGTCTTCGTTGCCAAATATGATACGAACGGCAATGAGGTATGGGTAAAACAGTTCGGCGCAACCTATGATGACGAGGGGTTGGGTATTGCGGTCGACGCCGCCTCCAACTGCTATGTCACTGGCTATACCAAGAGCGTCGTCCCGCCAAACTACACCATCGTGCCGCTGGTCCCATGGGATAACAAGGGCGGCAAGGATATTTTCATAAGGAAATATGATGCAACCGGGGCCCCTGTCTGGACCAAACAGATGGGCACGGAAAATGATGATCAGGGCAACGGGATTGCGATTGATGCCTCAGGCAAGATCTATCTAACCGGATTTATAAATCAAAAAACCCCAACGCCAGGCGTCTACTACGGCAAGATAGTCATCAGCGGTTATGACGCGACCGGCAACCTGCTCTGGCAGGGAGAAAGGGGATCCGCCTTCAATAACGCCGGCAAGGGCATCGCAGTTGATGGAACCGGCAATGCGTATGTAGCCGGCTATTACGATACCCGTATCGACACTTCTTTCCAGCAACTCGATCTCTATCTCTATAAAACCGGCCCCTGCCCACTGGATACCGACAACGACGGCATAATCAAAGCATCAGACAATTGCCCATATACCGCCAATGCGGACCAGCTCGATAGCGATGGCGACGGAGTCGGCAATGCCTGTGACAACTGCGTCGCAACATCAAATGCGAACCAGCTCGATACCGACGGTGACGGGCGCGGTGACGTCTGCGACAACTGCGTGAGCGTAGCCAACGCCGGCCAGGAAGACCTGGACTGTAATGGCGTGGGCGATGCCTGCGTGCCGCCGGTATACTACCAGCCGGCGGCAATGGCATATACCGCCCAGCAATTTCTCTCTGAAGGTGTGCTTTCATGGAACGACACCATGACCGGCGAACAGAGCTATCGGATAGAAAGAAAGGCAGAGGCCTGCAGCGACAATACGCTCAGCTTTGCGCCGGTCGAAACCATTTACCAGCATGATGATTTTGCTACTGGCCTTGATCTGACGGCATGGGTGCCAAAGGCAAACGTACAGACTGCCAGCACCAAATCTGTCCCGACAGTGGTCTCGGACGCAAGCGGCACATCCTCGGTAAGCTGGCAGAACGGCGCTATCCGTCTGCATGACGTCGCCAACAACGTAGGCAACACGGGATACAACTTCGCCTTTATCGAGCCAAAGAATTACGCCGAGATTATCGGTGACAAGGACTTTGACATACAGGTCGACTTCTCCCTGCCCAACGGCACCATTGCGGCCACTCAATACTTTTCCTATGTCCGGCTTGACATGTATCTGCCCGACACGGCTGGCGGACAAAACAACATGTACGTCGGCAGGATGAGGGATGGCGTTGAATTCTCCGTAAAAATCAATGGGGTCCAGGAATCAGGCGGGATCACGACCACCGCCCAGTCTGGCACCTTGCGCATGGTTCGCAGCAACAGAAAAATGTCCGGCTATTTCTGGGATGGCTCGAACTGGATCCTGCTGTATCAACACAGCCAGCCGCTGACCGCCGATCTTAAGCCAGTTTGGACCGGCGTTGTCCAGCACGCCAGGCGTAATGAGCCTGGCGGGCAGAATATCACCACCGACGTTGACAACTTCCGTTTCAATACCGTTGGCGGCCTGCCTGTGGCCAAGCTGGATCTGGCCATGAATGAGGCTTCCTGGAATGGAACGGCCGGTGAGATGAAAGACAGCGCCGCCGGCAGCAACCATGGATCGGCCCTGTATTCCAACTGGATTCCTTCCGTGGCGACAGACAGCCAACGCGGCAGAGTCGGCTATTTCTCGGCCAACAAATCGATTTCCGTCCCGGGAAGCGGGAGCCTGCAGGCCGCGACCAGCGGCAGCTTCACGTTTGCAGGCTGGATTAAGGCGTCGTCAGCCACTTCCAATTCCGTGATCCTGGGAAGACCGACCGCGATTCCATTCAAAACCGCGCTCGTCTATACCACGAGCAAGGGATACCAGTTCTACGTTAACAACACGACCAGCACGCAGACTACCGTGACCGATGCGGGGCCCTATGAACCCGGCGCATGGCACCATGTTGTCGGGGTTGCCGACGATGTCAGCAAGACCATAACTCTGTATGTGGACGGACAGGCGAAAAACTCCAGTACGTATTCAGGAACGCTGTATGACCATGGGACATCAGCGTATTCCATCGGTCAGTACTTCACCGGCAATCTTGATGATGTACGCATCTATGACCGGGCCCTGACCGCAGCGCAGGTCAAAACCGTCTTTGACAACAGCATGACATTCAAGGACACAGGTCTCGAAGCGGGAGCCACCTATTGCTATCGGATCTATCCGATGAAATCGGGAAGTTGCAGCAACTGGACGAATCATGCCTCGCAGATCCAAACCACCATCGCAGCCAACACGCTGCCTACCAAGCCCGCGAATGTTTCGCCGGCAAACGGGACCAGCAATATCGCCAGCCTGACGCCGACGCTGACCGCAACGGCCTTTTCGGATGCTGATTCCGGGGATACCCATTATGCCAGCCAGTGGCGGGTCAGCACCGGCAGCGGTGCCGCCTTCGATGCCAATGTGTTCTACGACAGCGGTGCAGCCACCGCGACAAACAGCCACACTATGACCAGCGGCCTCACGTTCGGCGCCTCCTACTTCTGGAAGGTGCGCTATCAGGACAACAAGGGTGGATGGTCTGATTATTCCAACGAGACAAGCTTCGCCACCGTGAGCAACGTGGCCCCCAATCAACCGGTCAACGCAACTCCGGCAAACAGTGCAACAGGAGTCGCCAGGAAACCGACGCTCACCGCATCGGCCTTTGTCGACGGTGACGGCGGCGACGCTCACCAGGCCAGCCAGTGGCAGGTAAGTACAGGCAGCGGCGCAGCCTTCGATGCCAACAAGGTCTATGACAGCGGTACCGCGGCCGGAACGATCAGCCATGCTGTAGCCACTACGCTGACGACTAATACTGTCTACTACTGGAAGGTGCGCTACCAGGATAGCAAGGGCACGTGGTCGGCCTATGCCGCCGAAAGCTCCTTCACGACCACGAACCTGCTCACCGGCTACCACTTCAACGAAAGCAGCGGCAACACCACCGTTGATTCTTCGGGCAACAATGCCGGCACTATTATCAACGGCGGCACGAACATCTTTGCCGCCGCCAGTTTCCTGGGCAACGGACTCAACTGCGACGGCAACGACCGGGTTTCCTGGAGTTATGCCGAAGGCCGGCTGAAAAACACCTTTTCCCTCGAGGCCATGGTCAAAACCAGCGTCAATCATGAGGTTGAGGCGGAGTCCACCAGTACCACCGGCGGCACCGCCGGTCAGAAGTATGTCTTCGGTGCCAACTTCTACAATGCTCCAGATGCCGGCATGGGGGTCTCCGTCGGCATGAACGGTATCTCGGTCTACGAACACAGTGGGGGCTACATGCCGCCAATTGCCGTCTATTCCGGCTCCCTGGGGACCGGGTGGAATCATCTGATCGTGACCTATACCAACAAACAGCCCAGGATTTATCTGAACGGCAACCTGGTTCGCACCGGTCTCGCCTCTCCCCGAACCAACGTCTACGTGACGGACTCGGTATGTTCCGACGCAGCGCCGTACGGCTACTTCACCGGCGCAGTGGATGAGGTCAATATTTACAGCACCGCCCTGAGCGCTGCTGAGGTGCGGGGTCGCTGTGAGGCGATGAAAGGCGCCGGGCAATGCCCGTAATGCCAGTAAAAAGGAGGATAGCTTCAGGTGGCAATTAGCGAAATCTGCCTGGCTGTGTGTCGGGGATGCAGGAATCCGAGTGGCCGCACCGGGTGGCTGTGGGTTTAAGCCCACTAACCCGCGACACCTGGGCTCACCTTGCCTGGACCGTCGACCGGACCAATCAGGTGATGAAGGTCTATAAAAATGGCGTCTATGAAAATCAGCAGAATATTGCCATTCTGGGAACCAATGCCGTGACCGGCAACGATGCTCTGAATTTTGGCATTGCCGCCACTGGCTCGCCCTTTTCAGGTTCCCTGGACAACATCGCCGTGTACGACTTTGTCCTGCAACCGGCCGATATCCAGGCGCGGTGCAAGGCGGATACTGGCACCGGCACTTGTCCATAGCCAGCGACTTAATGACACGCTAGCGCAAACAAAAACCAGGCTGACCCACCGAACCAGAACGAAAGGAATGGCCATGAGAAACCGGCCGAGGTGAGAAAAAAGGACAAACCCAGACATATTGTCCAGAAGCAGGGAACGAATAATTATGACCGCAAGACATTTCGCAGGCCTGGGAGCGGCCCTGGTCTTGGTGCTTGGCCTGGCCGGCATATCGTCCGCCAAGCTGGCCGGGCCGCACAACGCGGCCAGCGGCATCGGCTGTTACAACTACTGCCACATCCTGCCCGATGTCAAGTCGCCGTATTGGAACTGGGTGCCGACCGACATCGACGACACACCGACCAACCATCTCTGCAATTCCTGCCATACCAAGTCTTCCGGCCCCTATTCCATGACCAATGCCCCCATGGTCAAGACCCATTCCAGTCTGACCACGGATAACGGCTACGGCAACTGGACCATTGGCTGCACCTCCTGCAACAGCCCGCACTACCAGGAGCAGCTTGAGTGGATCAATACCGGCGATACCGACATCTACCTGGCCACCGGGACGCTCATCAACTACAGCTACAATGCCGGCACCGGCGAAAGCCTGCTCACCTACTCGTCCATCTCCTACAAGACCGGCTGGGATGCCGCGCTACTCCTGTCCAAGACCATTGACTACCGCCGCGTTCTGTTAATCCCCGACACCTCCACCCTGCCGCCCGATACCTCGAACAACCTGAGCTTCCAGGTTGTTGCCATTGACGTGGGCGCAAAAACCATCACGGTTAAAGGCGATGTCAACGGCGCCGAGACTATCGCGAGCACACCGGCTGAGTTCGGCATCATCTACGGCCAGTTGCTCCGGCAGTATGTCAAGACCCCGGGCGGCTGGAACAAAGCGATCAAATTATACGACAAGACAGCCGACGGCTTAACCGACCGAAACGCCGTGCCTCCCAAAGGCGTCTGCCAGGTGTGCCACACCCGAACCAGCTACTGGCGGTATGATGGCAGCCGCCAGAACCATTACTCCGACCAACCATGCGTTGACTGCCACAAACACACCAACGGCTTTGGCCATGGCGGCAGTAGTGGTGGCTGCGGCACGGCGATCGAATGCCATGGCACCCACGAGACCCATCTTGCCCATACCGGCGCCATGGTCGACATCGCCTGCGGCGACTGCCACAACACCAATAGCTATCCGCAATTCGCCGACGGCCAGGACCTGACCAACACAACTGTCTGCAACAACTGCCACTCCGCCGACGGCGCCGCGGACGCCAAGGCTTATTTCGGCACCTACGGCA
>Ga0156789_1082_pt5 | contig 23544 bp, 17 predicted proteins | sample RifOxyD3_FD_110738 | JGI IMG/M metagenome (GOLD analysis project Ga0156789, IMG submission 110738) | Deltaproteobacteria bacterium RIFOXYD12_FULL_57_12 | reverse complement strand
TGCCGTGAGATTACAACATGTTAATCATGGCCAAACAGGCTTGCTCGGAACTCGTCTGCCGCGTAGCGGCTTCGTCCAACAATTGATTTTAGTATTAGTTTGCCAGGGATGCTTTAGCCTTTCCCTTCTGGTTTTGAGTGTCTATCCTTGGGTCGCCTTGCCAGGGAGTTTTATATATTCTGTATCTGCTACTTTTTGAAGGGGGGACCAATATACATATCGCAGATTTTGCACTGTTTTAGATTCATTTCATTGTCTGGATATTTGAGTCCATACGCAAACAGTTCGATTTTTTGGGTTAAAAGAAATAAAATGCGGTGAAGTGCCACCGGTTGAAAGTGCGATATGGTTTAGAGAAGAACTTGCCAAATATCGTTGTAATAACAAACAGAACAACCGCTAACTGGAACTCACCAAAACCAGCCTGACCAGAACCTGGCGTTATCTTTAACAAATCGAAGCGATAAGGATACAACAATGCAGGCAATATCAAAGGCCGATGCGCAGCGACGGACCGACCAGATCAGATATTTCCAGGCGGAACTGGAAATAATCGAGCACGAACGCCAGCGGACCGCACGCGGGCACCAACCACTCTGCTGAATAGCTTAAAACGAGAAAGCCCCTCGGTTTATCCGAGGGGCTTTCTGTTTGAAACGTTGAACGAACAGCAATCAGTTATTGCGGCTCATCGTGACACAAACCGCAGTCTTGGGTGATGGTGCCGCCCTTGTCAGAGACGTGCTCCTCATCGTGGCAGCGGAAACAACCGTAACCCTGCTCAGCGAACTGATGACCCAGATGGACAGGATAAGTGCCCCAGGCGATGTTCATCTCCGGCCAGACATTTACAAGATAAGTCTCCACCAGATACTCGCCGGCCTTCCGGATATCAATTTCATACTTATCGAGCTGCTCCTTGCCGCGCAGACCCTGCAGGCCGACAAGGTGTTCAATCATTTTTGTCTTGGCCTCGTCACGGGTCGCATATTCTCTGTTGATAACCAGGAGACTGTCCTCGCGGATGCCTGGGATCTCCGGATTGATCCGCTTGCTGAGCAGCCCGAAATCCACCCTTTCCTCAGGCATGTCGTAAACATGAGTGGGCCGGTTATGGCAATCGACGCAGTCCATGACCCGCCATTGCAGTTGCTTGCCTTCCGGGATCTCGATTGACTTGTTGACGAATTCTTCCTGGCTGCCGTCCGGCCTCACCACCTGCACCTTGGCAATTTTGGTCCGCTTGTCATCCACTGCCAGATAACTGACCTTGACGTCATTGCTCACGTGCCAGTGAATTCCCTCAAACACGTTGGTCTGCGGATTGCGGCCACCGATATGCAAGGCGATCTCATTGACCTCGGGAGTGGCCTGATTCTGATTGGTGAAATGGGTAAAGCTTTTGACCTTCTTACCGTGAAATTTCTCTGGCCAATGGCATTCCTCGCAGGTATCACGAGCGGGCCGCAGATGGGTGACCGGCGCCGGAATCGGCTTACTAAAACTGTCGGTCATGACCGCCATAACCTGCCGCAGACCGGAAATCTTCGCCCGAACGAACCAGTCGGCGCCCGGGCCGATATGGCATTCCACGCAGGCAACCCGAACGTGAGGCGAACGAAGGTAACGGGTATATTCAGGCTCCATAACCTTATGACAGACCACGCCGCAAAAATAAGGGGAATCGGTGAAATGATAACCTTCGTAACCAATCACCGCCAGGATGGCGATATTGATTACCGTCAACGCCACGAAACCAACTACAAATTTGCGGTGCCGATGATCGCTGAGATTGATATGCAGATGGTCTCTTTCCACCCCATATTTATAGTACTGCCGGCGGCGCAAAAAAGCAGCCAACGGAATGATCAGCAGCCCGGTGATCATGCCACCCGGCAGGATCATGAATGTGATAACGCCGATGTACGGATTATGAATCAGACCGAGCTGATCGATTACCACACCGACTAGCATCAGCGTGATGCTTATGGTCGTCAGGGCAACGCCGAAAAGACCGAGCGGCGAACGCCACATGCCACGGATGATATGCCCCCACGGACCGCGGTAGCGTTCTTCATTTTCCTGTTCCTGACCGTTGTCGTTTTCCACCATTTTCTTACTCCTTCAAAAAGTTACCATATCTTGCAGCTATGACTTTATTTTTGTCACTGTTTCCGGCTGCAACATGAAAGAGGGTTGCAGGAACCCGCTAAGCATACTGAGGATATGAATTCTACCAGATGGCGCCATATACCACAACGTGGCATTCTAGGCAACCTGCCTGAAAGTAAAACCCCCTTGTTTCTGCAAGGGGGTTTTAACTTACCTTAGAAGATAACCGAAATTTTCTCAAATATTCTAAACAAACAGTTATGATCGTCGGCAGGAGCTACCAACCTTGTACCATTGCATGTCTCTCCAACCGGTCCGCCATTCCTCGATCCGTCAAGCAGTTTCGCTACTTCCCAACATACAGAAACACCATGGAATAGACAATGGCGAGAACGAGGGTCAATCCGATAGTCAACGCGGTCAACCCAAACACATGAGAGACAACGGTAAACCAGCGGGGGGCCGGCGGACATCTGATCTCATCAAGCTTGCCTTCGGCCACCAGCAGTTCGTACTCCCGCGGTCTTTCGTGCTTTAATTCATCAAGCGGCATCTTGCCAGTGAAAATAACCGGATCCATGGGGAATTTCTCAGGACGGAGATGTGTATTGAAAAAATGAATGGTAAAAATGAAGCCCGAGGCCAGCAACGCCTCGTCACTGTGAATTATGGTGGCGATATTGATCCAGTAACCTGGAATTATCATGGTGAACTGTTCCGGGAACCAGAGACAGAGACCGCTCATCCCGATTACCGCGACGCCCCAGAAAACTGCCATGTAATCAAATTTCTCCCAATAGGTCCACCGGCCATAACGCGGCTGGGGCCCTAACCCGAAAAACCACTTAGAGGTCTGGATCAACTCAATGGCATCCTGCGGCATGGGCACCAATGAGTTCGGTCCCAGGCAAAACTGCACTATCGACTGGCCGGATTTCCGCCAATTTTGAAAGAGCAGGATCATGTTCAGGCCGAAGTAAGTGAAGGTGACGGTTGCCATGAACCGGTGCAGGTTGCCGAGGGTTTCAAAGCTGCCGAAGATATCGGCAATGAATCCGGCCCATCTCTCAGAGGCAAACTTCAATGCCATTCCGGTCACCGCCAAGGTGAGGAAACTGATGATCACCAGGAGGTGGAGAAACCTCGGGAAGATGCCAAATCGCTGTACGTATTCAACCTGTGACTTATCCATAATAAATCTTCCTTCTGAACTCGGGGCCCACTATGGCCTGATTTCTGTAGGTTAAGAACTCCTAATCTTAAGAGTACAAACTCGGAAACAAGCTCCCGGTTTAATCCTTGAAAACCTTGTCGTGACTGTGCTGCCGGCGCCGCTTGAAGCGCTCCCTGAACGACCTCGGTATCCAGAATAACGTATGGATGCCGAAAAAGGCAAAGGTACTGACCAACAGACCGGTCATGGCCCAGAACGTATAGTACAGATAAGGATATTTTTCTCGGTCATGATGGGTCGCATGGGTCAGATAGCCGGTAAATTTCCGGTTGGAATTAGGATGGCAGGGCCGGCAGGTTTCCACCACATTCTTGCGATTCAGACTGGATTTCGAGTAGTAGGCCGGCAGGATGTCATGCGAGCCGTGACAGTCGGAACACTTGGCTGTTTTTTCGCCACCGGTAAGCAGCGATGCCTTGCCATGATATGTGTCAAAATATGTCTCGGTTTCATGTTGATGGCAGGTGCCGCACTCTTCAAGGATCAAGTTTCTGAATGAGGCTTGGTCGACCCGTTTGATGCTGTGCGAGGAATGGCAATCAATGCAGACCGGCAGCTTCTTGTCGGTCTGAGAAACCTGCGGACTGTGAATCGACTGTTTGAACTTCTGGGCAATGCCCAAATGACATGTGGCGCAGGTATCCAGAACATTATCGCGGTAGACACTTGACTGAGGGTTGTTGGCGGGAAGAATGCTGTGCGCCGTATGACAGTTGGTGCAGGTGGCGGAAACCATCAACCCGGACTCGGTAAGTCCCTTGCCGTGGATGCTCATCTTGTAATGTTTGATAATTTCATGCTGCTTGCCCTGGTACCTGAGGGCAGCCTTCTCGCCCTCACGATGACATTTGGCGCAGAGTTCAGGGACATTGCGTGCGAAAATCGGCGACTCCTGATAATTCCTTGACATGATATTGTGTTGGCCATGGCAGTCCGTACACCGTGGCGCATTGGGATCATTTTTGGCAACCAGCATGCCGTGCGTGCTCGCATCGAATTTGTTCTGCTGGTCAGCATGGCAGATGGAACAATCCACTTTTACTTCTCCCTGCACCTGGCACGTTGGCTTGGCGGGATCCTTATGATCGAAACGGACAGTCACATGACATTTTACACAGGCAATCCGTTTTTCTTTATGGATGGAGTGTTCAAATTCCTCCACATCAACAAACATGCTTTTTTCCGTGCCGTCCGCCATGACGATTTTCAAATCCTTCTTGCCATGGCAGTCCATGCAGAACTTATCGTTCAGGCTGTCTTCGTACAAGACCCGCCGAGCCTTATGCGGGCCGTGGCATTCAACGCAGGCCGGCACCTTGTTAGGTTCCTTTTCCCACAGTTCGCCGCGCACGATCTTGGTATGGGCCTGCTCGATATTGGCATGGCACTTCATGCAGGTCTTCGAGACATTCTGGCGACTGATTGAAGAGTTTGGATCGGTATGGGGCAAAACATTGTGGGCCGTGTGGCAACTGCTGCAGACCGCAGTTACGGTAAGACCCTTCCGGTAAAGGCCCTCGCCGTGAATGGACTCTGAATAATTTTCAAGAATATTTTTCTGCGGAATATCATGGGTTTTTGTCATTGGCTGCCCTTCACGATGGCATTGACCACAGGTAAAGGGGACATTCATAATGAATGTTTTTGATTTTTTATCCGTGCTGGGCAGGATGTCGTGCTTGCCGTGGCAGTCGTAACAATGCGGGGCATAGGGATCTTTCTTGGCCATTGCCTGGCCATGGAGACTCTTCGCATAAATTTTGCTGATTTGGTCGTGGCAATTGCCGCATTTCACCCGTGCCAGCGGAAATGGATGAGGTGGCTGCTTGACATCGGCGTCATCGTGACATCCAACGCAGCCCTCACCGGCATGCACTGAACTTTTGAAAGACTTCGCATCCACGGTCAAGCTTGTCTTCTTGCCATCTTTCACTACAGACAGGCCTGGATCGGAATGACAGTCCAGACAATCATCGGTGCTCATCGCATATGCCCTTGGGGCGATACTGACCAATACCAGCCCAAGCAAAAGGCAAAGGCATCCCTTCAAATTAATTGATGTCCTCTTTGATCGTGTCATAACTGTCCTTGTCCTGTTACCTTTATTGTTACTTCGTCTGCATGATATTTTTAAATAAATCAAGGGGGACGGGAATCAGTGTCGAATTTTTATCCGACACGCCGATTTCACGGATCGTCTGCAGATAACGAAGTTGCAAGGCGGCCGGATGTTCGGCGATCAGGGCCGCGGCCTCACAGAGTTTGGCAGCAGACTGCAATTCCCCATCCGCATTGATGATTGAGGCCCGCCGTTCCCGTTCCGCCTCGGCCTGCTTGGCCATAGCCCTCTGCATGGACTCCGGCAGATCAATTTCCTTCACCTCAACCTTGCTGACCTTCACACCCCAAGGCTCTGTTTCATGATCAAGAATTATCTGCATTTTATGATTGATGGCGTCCCGCTCCGACAGCATGTGGTCAAGTTCGTCCTGACCGCAAATGCTGCGTAGTGTAGTCTGAGCCAACTGGGAAGTCGCCATCTGGTAATCCTCAACCTCGATAGTTGCCCTTACCGGGTCAACGACCTTGAAGTACACGACAGCACTGACACGGACCGATACGTTATCTTTGGTGATAATGTCCTGGGCAGGAACATCCAAGGTGATCGTCCGCAGATCCACGCGCACCAATCGGTCAATAAGCGGCATTTTAATCACAACGCCCGGTCCCCTCGGTTCCCGGACCTTGCCCATTCGGAAAAGCACACCTCGTTCGTACTGGGTTATCATTTTCACTGACGCGAAAAGGAACATCAATATCACTGGAGCCAGAAAAAGTAGCCAGTACAACGTCATACGCATTTCTCCTTAACTCACTTATTTTTTAACTCACTTATTTTGCGGGACTTCTTGTCAACACAACGCAACATACTGATCTGACTTCTACTAATTGCCAATTTGCATGAAATTTACTCCTGGCAAACGGCACAGACTCCAAGAGTCAATCTCACGAAAAAACATCCTTTACCATAAAACTAGAAAACACTCTATATTTTGAATAATTCCTGTTTGGGCATAAATCCGGGTCGACCAACGCAACACTAATGTCGCGTGCGGCAGAAATATACGGTCATTTCCCTAAATTGCAAGTGAAAAAACCTTGCGCACATCCACCTCAGCAAGCAGGAACTATTACCAACTGTATTTTTATTACATTTAAGGAAGGTTGATCGAAAACAAGAAGAGTACGTTTATCCAGGCAAAAATCTGTTCTTTGCGGGAGGGAATCGGTCCAATCTTGAAGTGCGGTGGTGATTATGCAGAGGTTTGACAGTGCAGTGATTCCATAAAGAAAATTACTGAGCCGTACAAAAAAAACAGAAAAACTGGTGCGGCTAAGCCGCACCAGTTTTTCTGTTTTTTCTATTATGGGTTATGATCTAGAAGCGCTTAACAGGGGCCTGACATCTACTGTTCCAACCCTTTTCGGAAAAAGAGATTAATGATGTTCTTCGTAGCCGGTGAACATTGCCTTAAAATGCGCTGTGGCTGAGTGCCCTAAGGTGGCCAGGTAGAAGTGGACAATCATGAATGCACAAAAGAAGAAAAAGAGCAAAACATGTACGGTATCCACGATCTTCAGGCCACCGAGGAGCGAAATATAATCCTCAAATTTTTTGACCCTCCAAAGGAAGAGACCGGTGATCATCTGGGCCGGAAGGAACACGAACATGAGGCCGAGGTAGGCCTTTTTCTGCATAGCATTAAATTTGTTATCCGGCGTCATCACATGCGGGTTGGGCTCTCCAATAAAAATGCCGTATCCGTAATATTTGGCCTGACGAATAACATCCGGGATAAACGTACGGAGATCGGGGAAATACAGCTTAATCTTCATGGTGCCAAAATAATATGAAACCCAGAGTCCGTATATGCCGATGACAACAAATCCGACATAATTATGAATATTGATCGCATCCTCGAGCGTAAAAAAAGTAAACGTCTCGGCAAAACGTATCTGCAACCCGGTAAGGATCAGCAGAACAAAACCTGCTGCGTTGACCCAATGCCACACCCTAACCGGTGCAGGATGAACATACATCATTTTATCATGACTCATTTTCCGCCCCTCCCAAAAGACGTTGCGTGTCCCGGAGTTAAGTCATACTGCCTGATTGCAGCAAATGACATCTATCTCACAAAAACCATTCCGTGCCATCGAATTAAATAGATCAGCTTATTTGTGTCTCCTGTCCTTGGACCGTCGCCGTCGTGTAGGCACGGTCAATATCCTTGCCGAAAGGTGGACGACAACTACGCTGATTCCGCCGAATATCAAAACCAGGCCAATTTTATCAAGCACCCTCACCCTGGTTCCCCCCAAGGCATAAAAATGGTTCACGTAATAACTTTCCAAAACCTTACGATCAACCTGGTACTGCGCACGCGAGCCATCCTTCTTGTTAAGACTTATCTGCACCTGCTGGAAAAAGGCTGAGTTGGGATTGTGGCACTGCTCGCATTCCCTGTTGGCCTTCCCTTTGTTGATATGATGCACGGCAGGGGTCAACTCAACCACGACCTCGCCATGGAAAGTACCGATGGCGTCTTTCTGCCGAAGTAGCAACACCATGTTCTCGAACTCGTCGAGGTCAATCACGTTATCGTTGTTCTGATCCACAAGACCCATGAACCCATCGTAATCGGTATTCAAAGCCTGCAGAAACTCCTCGCCTTCAAGAAATTTTGCCTGAACAAAATCGAAGAAACGCAGGGAAACATGGCGCGAGGTGTCAGGGGCATGACAGACAGCACATTCCACCAGGGAGAAATGCACATCCTTCTGGGGAAGCCAGTCATGGTAATTGCCCGGATTATGGCATTTCAGGCAGAAGGTGTTTTCCCGTTCATAAACCGAAGATGAATCGAGATGCGTGATATAATGATAGTCATGGCAGGCGTAACAGGGGATGGAAATTCCTTTTCCGCCCGCCTTCTTATGAACGCTGTCCTTGTAGGCATCACCTTCCTCCGTATGACATCCGGAACAGTTCACCGGCGCCAGAGCGGCAGGATGGGGAATCTCGTTATCGAAGTTGAGGGCCACGATATCAGCATGACAATCGACGCAACCTATGCTGTTAAGATTGTGAACGGAAAACTTGAACTTGTTGAAATCGACATAAAGACGTTCCTTCATGCCCTCGGATTGCAATCGGGAAAGGGATTCATCACCATGACAATCCATGCATTCGGTGTTTTCTATTGCGTAAGACAATGAGGCCCGTCCGCAGGCCAAAAGGACAACAAGGACAACGGCGCCCCAGATCAAAAAGTTACCCTGGTTCTTTTTGTTCATAGCCCTACTCCCCAATCTGTTTGACGGTTAGAGAACTCTTTGTTGTATCACGACAAACCTTCCGGTCACATTTGCAAATTGTCGCACGTCTATTTCTGCTCACTTATGCAACAATCTCCCTGGCCATTGGAGAAGGTTGCGGGAGGCCTATATTTCACAAGACACTTTTTTGGGTTTATCTTTATGGCTAACATACTTCCTTCAGCAAGTGACCGCCAATACCGCCATCTTAATGAATGGCGATTCATTCACTTTTTTTAACACTTCCGAAATCTTTGTCAAGATTTTTCGCACGGTTCATAAAAAAAAGAATATGTTTCAAAATGAACGATTTTGGCTGTAACAAAAAAATCATTCCCTTAAACCTCTTCATTCGCATCAGTATCCTGACCCCCGCATAGGCCAGAACGAAAGACCCCGCCAACGTGACAGGTCACGAAAAAAATTATCGCGATCAGTGATTCTCTGTTTGCAATGAACAAATCATTAAGTTTAAAGTCAGCTGCCACAACCTATGACGGGTAACGCTCCGACGAAAAAATCAATTCTCCTGCAAAACCTCGGCGGCCAAAACAAAGTCTCTTAAAATGACAGAAAAAAAAATCCCAACTTACACGAAAATCGGGATCAGGATCACCACCGTCCTCATCCTGCTTTTGGCAATAATGATCGCGAGAAACTGCGTGAGGTCGATTAATTATGGAACCACTACGAGCGATAAGGATATAGAACGATACTTCAACCTTGGTTTTGAGGCGGGCGCCAGGGGGGGGCTGGAGACAAACGCGACTGAGGTAAAAGAAACGGAGCAGGACAATCCGCTGCTGAAAAAAGCCTATCAAAGAGGATTCCGGGCCGGCCGGGATGGGACACCTCACGGCCAGGGCCAAACAGGCACACCGGGCAAGAAGTAATCCGCGACAAGGGAACAGATATAAATCGACGCAGAGATTTCACGGCATCACCGGCGACAAGCCACGCGACATAAAGAATTTGGGTGCTGATCGGCGCGAGGCTTACGGATAGATTCGGAAAACTTTTCCGATGAATCGCTCACCCAGCAGAAAACCGGCACCAAGCAGGCCGAATGCTCCCATGACCTCCAGGAGTTCCACCACCGTGGGGGCATAGTGCAAATATGGCGTGATATCGTTAAAATCAATCAACTTTGGAACAATCTGTCCGGAAATCACCAGATCATATCGTTGGAAAAAGGCGCCGGCAAGGGCTAGATATCCTGCGATCTTCATGGCCCCAATGTTCTTCACCTTGGTGATTATCAAGATAAGCAGAGGAAGAACCAGGCCTGCCAGGCATTCCATTATCCAAAAATTAAAGGCAAGGGGCCCTTTTATCAGAGCCAGCGCCGCGACCTGCCCCGGTTCAGTCGTATCCCCAAAAAACATTGAAGTGTATCGGGAAACCGTTACCACAAGCAGGATGGCGAGGGTCAGAGCCAGAATCGTTCCAGCCGCCTGCATGGCCTTGAGCATATCGCCGCCGATTTTTTGTTTACGAATCCTAAAAGCAAAGTCGGTGGCGATGATGATGGCGGCCGCTCCCGTCAATACAGCAGAGGTCAAGAAGAGAATCAGCATCTGAAAATCGTACCAGATGGGAGGGTCGGCCGCAGTTGCAAACAGGCCGCCGAGGTTGTTGTTGGCGCCGACCCCTGCTACCGCACCGAGAGTGCCGATGCCGATGGCCCAACCGAATCGATTCGCAACAAGAAATGAAAATTTCAGAAAAAGACACCCGGACATCACGCCGAACAACGTACACATCCACCAGATGTTGGCGGTCAGATTCGGAGAGGTGGCGTTATATAGAAATAGACGCCAGGGATTCTCGATGCTGAAACCAAAAAGCAGAAAACCGCTTATGGTCATGACCACCGACAGATAAACCGCACGGGTTCCCAACGGCGCCAGCGTCAGCACCCCGTAAGCATGGCCAATCGCGCTCAGCAGACACAACCCGGTGGCTGTCATCGCAAAAAACGCGAAGGACGAGGTCAGGAGGCCCCAGGGTATCTCCCGATACACCCCGTAGGCATAACGATGTCCTACCATAGAGGCATAGGAGCCGGCGATCAGGCCAATAATGGTTATAAGCGAAAAAAAATGGGTTAATCTCTTCAGTTGCGGGGTTGCCAGTCGGCGGTCTTCTAAGGTGTCGAGCGGGAAGTATTCAGCCATTCGTTCTTACTCCGGTAACATCAATTTATCTTGCCAGTTCAAACCGCAAACGATGGCCAAGATTGACCGGCTGGCCCGTGATCCAGCCGTTGCAACTCACCGCGCAGGACCGGAGAGCCCCAGTCTCATGCTTTCAAGCTGTTTATAGCCTCTAACGCCGATATGACAAGCAGTGCAGCGGGTTTTGGCAGCAAAGGCGGCCTGACCGTTATGGCAGGCTCCGCAGTAGTTCCCTTCATACAAAGAGGTCATAACAAAATCCTCATGACTCTCCGCCGAACCGGCTTTCATTTCAAACAATCCGGAATGGCATGAATCGCAGTTGAGCCCCCGGCCGAGATGTGCTTTATGCTCAAAAAGCACGGCGCGTATCGGCTTGCTGAAAACGATGGCCTTATCCTGTTTCCTTTCTCCACCAGCCGCCCCGCCGCCCAGGCAGAACAGGACCAGCACCATCCAGATGACTTTGTTCCGTAGCGCTCGGCGGCCCGACCCGCGGCTTTCATAGACAGGTATCATACCGCCCTCGATGCTTATTCCTTAATGTAGAAAACATTCGGCAAGGTACCGAGTTCAGGCCGCAAGACCCACACGGTTTTTTTAGATAAATAGACGAGTTGATGCACCTCGCTCGACGAGTCAGCCAGATCGCCAAAAACCAAAGCCCCGGCAGGACAGGTTTCCACGCAGGCGGGAACACCCTTTGCGCTTGCCAGGCGTGCCTTATAACAAAAATCGCATTTATCGGCGGCTCGCCTCACTTCATTGATGTATCTGGCATTGTACGGGCAGGCGGTCATACATGCCCTGCAGCCGATGCATAAAGAATCGTTCATCAACACGATGCCTGTTTTTTTATCCTTGTATGTGGCCCTGGTGGGGCACACCCGCGCACAGGGCGGCCGGTTGCATTGATTGCAGAGAATGGGCATGAATACGGGATCTTTCATTGCCGCTCCAGGTTGCCCCTTCCGACTCATAACCTTAATCCGGTACCCATAATCGGGCACTGCATTGGCCTGAACGCAGGCTTCCATGCAGCGCTCACAATCAATGCATCGATTCTGCCAGATTATCATGGAGTAATGGGGCTTGTACGGAAAAGTCCCAACAGCTCCGATTCCTTCTACCCCGCTGACCGCCTCGGATACGGCGACGAGTGAAAGGATAGAGCCGCCAAGAAAAATTCCGGTAACCTTGAGCCCACACAACAAAAAAGCGCGCCTTGCCCGGGAATCCAGACCCAGGGCTCCCTCATTGTCGCTATCTTTCAGTTCTGGAATTTTCATGCGGTCAAGCTCATCGTAACCTTCGGTCGAAATCGTCCTCTCGCTATTTCGTCGACACCGGCTGCACCGTAATAAACCGGGCCGAGAATTTCTATCCCACAAAAAAACATATAACTATAAATTGCCGTCCTGCAGCGGTCAAGACAAAACTTTATCTAGAAAAATCAAGGCATTCTAGTCTGTTGCCAACACGGGCCCGCTCGACAACTCTGCCTGGTAGTCGGCTCGTCTTGCTGCACATGCAGCGACAACCGCGGAGTTCGACTATATACTGTCCGCGCTGCTCTTGCTGAACGTATAGTTACAATTACGCCGGATAATGCAACATAAAAAATTACGCGGCTGAATTTACATTCATTTGAGCCTCTTGCAAAATGAACGTCGTAGCGAGATCGAGAGAAAAATCTTCTGTGCAAGGATGAGTTGTGAAATCGCCCGGAAACGTAGCGGCGCTACGTTGAGGACGATTTCACAAAGAAGACGCCGCACAGAAGATTTTTAGCCGATCGGAGTAGATGGTTCATTTTGCAAGAGGCTCATTTAATAGCGTATCCGCAACCGGCCTTTCCAGGGAGCGCCGAACCGGATCCGCATCAGCCGGATCATGTAGATTATGGACATGCAGCGAGCTGACCCCGCACCCTCTGCCGCTAGCTCGGCGACAAAACAAATCAGTGGTTCTGCCAGGTGAAAAACACTCCTCGACCAAACTTCGACAAATTTGATATTGGTCGGTCAATGTGCTATTATTTCAAAAAAATCCGTAATTATCCGGGAGTCCCCCAGGGCGGATGAATTAAAGTCGGAAAGCCGCCCAACATCTTGACAGTTGGCCAAGTATAGAGTTCACTCGTGTCCTGAAACGCCATTTGACTCGAGAAAATATTGCGGGTCATTCCGCGTCATAACAAACCCGGAGACTTTTGATGGAAAACCGGCTTCATGAAAAAAGCCACATACTGGTAATCGACGACGAAGAAAGTCTGCGTCTCACTTTTGAGATGTTTCTGAAACGAGCCGGATATGGGCCGATAGTTGGCGTTTCGAATTTCGATGACGCGATCTCCCTGATTGAACAAAACGATTTCGACCTCATTATCAGTGACATCGTACTGCAGGGAGCATCGGGCATCGAACTGCTGAGGCGTATCAAGGACTTTGGGAAAAAATGTCCAGTTGTCATGATCACTGGTTATCCGAATATTGAAACCGCTGCCGCGGCTGTGCGCCTGGGGGCGTTCGACTATATCCCGAAACCGGTTAAAAAAGATGCCCTCTTGAAGGTTGTCGCCCTGGCACTGGAACAAGTCGATCTCGTGCGGGAACGGGAACGTTTCGAGGAAGAGAAAGAAAAAGCGCGCTATTATCAGGAAACAATTCTGCGTAGCATCCGCGAGATCATCATAACCGTCGATCAGAATTTACGAATTGCCGACATGAACGACATGGCACGTGAATGGGCAAAATCCTTCCTGGCCGAACTGACCGTTGGCGCCTCACTCACCTCGCTCACCAGTCCGGTCGGCCGCGCCTTGCTTCTCGATGCAGAGGCGGTCCTGCAAAAACGGGTTGCCCTGAAGGTCCACCGCCTGGAATGGCAAAGATCTGACCAGGCCCAAGGTGTGTTGGGCGTGTCCGCCACCCCATTGGAAGACGGTCAGGGGAATTTCCTGGGAGTTGTACTTGCCGCCCGCGATCTGACCAATCTGGAAAATCTGGAGCAACGCGAAATCCGTGCGAGCTTTCACCGACTCGTCGGAAAAAGTCTCGCCATGCAAAGAATCTATGCATTGATCGAGAGCGTCGGCAAGGTTGATGCCACCGTCCTCATAACTGGAGAATCCGGCACAGGAAAAGAATTGGTTGTCGAGGCCCTCCATGCCGAGAGCCCGCGCCGCAATAGACCGCTGGTCAAGGTTGACTGCACGGCAATTCCTGAGGATCTGCTGGAAAGCGAACTGTTCGGCCACAAGAAGGGTGCCTTTACCGGCGCGGATCATGACCGGCTTGGCCGGATTCTCCAAGCGGACGGCGGCACCCTTTTCCTGGATGAAATCGGTGATATCTCGTCTCGCATGCAACTCCGCCTCTTGCGTTTCCTGCAGGAAAGAACATTTTATCCGGTCGGCCGGGACCAGCCGATTCACGTCGATGTCCGGGTAGTGACCGCCACCAATGCCGATCTGAAAAACAAGGTCCGCCAGGAGCAGTTTCGCGAAGACCTTTATTTCAGACTGCGGGTCGTTGATATCATCCTGCCGCCGCTCCGCGAAAGAAAAGAGGATATCCCGTCGCTCGTGCAGCATTTTCTAGTTCGATTTGAACAACGAATGCGGCAGGGCGTAACCGAGATATCGGACCAGGCCATGGAACTGCTTCATAAGCACTCATGGCCTGGAAATGTTCGCGAGTTGGAACATGTAGTGGAACGCGCCTATGTTCTTTGCCCTGGCGGAGCAATCACCACGGATCATCTTCCCCCGGAAATCCTCACATCAACGGCTGTAGGGATCGAGCCGGGCCAACCGCAAGATAGCTCTTTGCCGCGGTTACCAGGCACCGGGGCAGAGGTGGGGCCGGAGGATGAGGCCAAACGCCTGCTCGACGCACTTCGCCGTACTGCCGGAAACAAAGCTAAAGCCGCCAGACTGCTCGGAATCGACCGCAGCACTCTCTACAGAAAAATGTCCAGCCATAATATTGATCCCTCGTCAGTCGACTCTGACGAATAAGACCTTTTCGTAAATGATTGACAAGCTGCCCAAAAAATCTATGAAGCTGCCGAGCGAAGATCTGTTTAGCTGCGGCTTTTATGCTCTGTGGTACTACTGTGCCCCCCTGACCAAGCATCTCTCCTTCATCCACATATCACTCGTAATCCTTCTCATCACCGCCGCGCCTCTTCACGCTGCCCAGAACCTGGTGGCCATGCCGGTGGCAACCCCCCCGGTTGTCGATGGGGTCGGCAATGATCGCGCCTGGAAGTATGGCACGCCAATCCAGACCCATGATTCGATTGCCGACATAGATTTCATCATGACGGCGGTTTACACCGATACGGAAATTTTTTTCCGGGTGGTCTTTTCTGATCCCGATGAGTCGAGAACCCATAAAAGCTGGGTGTGGGACAGAGAAAGGAATCTTTACCGGGTTGGCGATGACAGGGAGGATATGTTTATCTTCAAATGGAATCTGGAAGAACGTCAGGTCGACTTAAGCATCTATGGCGACGACGCATACAGGGCCGATATCTGGCACTGGAAGGCATGCCGGACGGACCCGGCCGGTTTCGCGGATGACAACTTCCAACTCCTTGGAAACACAAGGACCAACGATTCAATCGATTTGAAAAGCAAATCAGGGAGAGTCAACTACCTGCTCCGCCAGGAAGACGGCGGGCAGCCCGCCTACACTACCAACCTGGTGGTTGAATATCAGGGAGAAAACGTCCCCAGATACACCAATCAAGTGCCAAGCGGCAGTCGGGCTGATGTCGAGGCCAAGGGCCGCTGGGAAAACGGCATGTGGATCATAGAGTTTGCCCGCCTGTTACATACAGGTCATTCGGACGACATACAATTTGCGCTCACCAAGACCTACCAGTTTGGCGTATCCCGATACGATATTGCCGGCCTGCCCAAAAACATCAGGATCAACCAGCCGTTATACGGCCGGGGGGATACATCAGAACTGCTGACACTAACCTTTGGCAAGCGGGCGTCCGAACAACAATGAATAAACGACTGCTCTGTCTTATCTGCCTGTGCGTATCGCTCTTTTTCCTCAACTCAGTGACGAGTATTCTGGCCGCAGGGGAAGAACCCGTTGCCATTCCGCCTTTAACTCTAAAAAAACTCAAGGAAACCGGTCTGAACATCGTCCTGGTCCCAGAAAAAAACATTTTCGAGCAACGCAAACAGTACAAATATCTTACGGATTATCTCGCCAAAAAACTGGGAGTAGCAGTCCATCTTGATATCATGCCGAATTACGGCAAAATATCTGATGCATTCATTGAAGGGCAGGCCGACGCCGGTTTTTTCGGCAGCTTCAGTTACGTGCTCACCCAGGCCAAAGCGGGGATTGAACCCATTGCCCGCCCGGTCTGGTCGAATGGCAAATCCACTTACTGCGGGTATCTCTTCGTCCGCAAGGACAGTGGCATCCTGTCGGTTGCCGACATGAAGGGCAAGAGCCTGGCTCTGGTCGACAAGGCGACCACTGCCGGTTACATCTTCCAGCGTTTTTATTTCAACAGTTTTGGCATCAACGACCTGTCCGAATACTTCTCGCATATCTATTTCGCCGGCACCCACGATGCCGCCGCCTGGGCTGTCTATATCGGCGAGGCTGACGTCGGCGCGGCCAAGGACCTTATTTTTAACGAATTGGGCGACAACTATCCGGATTTCAAAGACAAGATGCTGGTGCTGGCCGAGTCTCCCCCTGTGCCGTCCAATGGTCTTGCCGTAAACCGAAACATGCATCCGGCCCTCAAGACTTTTCTGAAAACCATTTTCCTGAACATGGATAAAACCGAAGAGGGCAGAGAAGTGCTGAAAAGATTCGGCGCGGCAAAATTCATCGCCACAAAAGACGAAGATTATACCCCTGTAATCAAAATGGTAGAAAAACTCAACATCGAACTGGGCACGTATCCCTACAAGGGCCAATAACCGGAGCAACCGCTGCATACCGCCGAACAAGGCAACAAGCGCAATTATGGCCATGTCATTTCGCACCGCCCGAAACCTGGGGCTCATTTTTCTCCTGATCATCATCTTTGTTCAGAATCTATTCTCGTATTCCATCATGGCACGGAATTCCGCAGGACTGTCGGAGATTATTGCCAGAGACGAAGTAAAGCTGCGCAGTTGGTACGATGTTGCAGAAATCATTGCCGAGGCCAAGGACCAACTCTATGACTACCGCTTGGGCAAAACCGATCTCATTGCGCCGGCAGACTTGTTGATCAATAAGGCCCTCAAGGAGATTGAGGCAATAAGCCGGCTCGCCACGGAAACAGATGAAAAGGCCACGATTGATGAAATAATCCGTATGGCAAAACGGTTGAAGCAGGCCATGTATGCCTATGAAATCGAGGTAAGGGAAGGATACCGGGGTGATTCCGCCGCCAAAGAGATGGAGACGATCGTCGTCAGCACCGCTGATCGAATTGTCGGATTGGGCCGAAGTGCCGCTGCATATGTGAGCAAGAAAATCGAAGAAAAAAACCAGGAACTCCTGCAGACCTCCTCGTTCTCCAGAAAAATCCTGGCCACGGTTTTCATGTTTGCGATTGCCGCCACGATAGCAGTTGCCCTCTTCATGGCCCATGCCCTGGCGAGGCCGGTAAGAGAACTGGTCGACGGCACGTTGCGGCTGGCGGAAGGCGATCTCGCCTTCCGGGTCCAGGTAGGTACAAAAGATGAAATCGGCCAACTGGCCAACTCCTTCAACGCCATGGCGGAAGCCCTGCGTAAGTCCCAGCACGAATTGCTGGAGGCAAAAATTTACACCGACAATATCATTTCATCAATGACCAACTCGCTGGTAGTGGTCAATCAGGATGGCTCCATCCGCAAAGTGAACAGGGCAACCTGTGACCTGTTGAGTTACTCCGAGGCAGAACTTATCGGCCAGCCTGTTTCCATTTTTTTGACCGAAGACTTCTCATCCGAAACCGGCCTGAACCGACTCATCAATCGAGGCCTGGCCCGCAATATAGAAACAACCTATCTGGCCAAGAACGGCCGCAAAATTCCCGTTCTCTTCGCCACCTCGGTCATGCACCACGAAAACGGCAAATTCGAGGCGGTCTGCGTTGCCCAGGACATCACCATCCAGGCGGAGGCCTTGCGGGCCAGCCATCTGGCCTCGCTCGGTGAATTGGCAGCGGGCGTTGCCCATGAAATCAATAACCCCATCAACGGGATTATCAACTTCGCCCAGATACTGGCCGATGACATTGAGCAGGGAGAAAAGCCGACCAATGAAATCCCCTTACGGATCATCAGGGAAGGAGATCGGATCGCCACTATTGTCAGGAGTCTGCTGTTCTTTGCGCGGGAAACCGAAAAAGAAAAAAAACTGGTGCACATCACTGAGATCATGGACGAGGTGCTGGCCCTGACCGAGGCCCAGATCCACAAGGACGGCATCCATCTGGAAATCGACTTCCCAGAGGACATGCCAATCATCATGGCCAATTTCCAACAGATCCAGCAGGTATTTCTCAATATCATCAACAATGCCAGGTATGCCCTGAACAAAAAATATCCCGATCCCCATCCGGACAAATATCTCCTGATCCGCGGCACTGAAGAAAAAGAAAATGACAGATCCGTGGCCCGCATTCAGTTTCTCGATCATGGCACCGGCATCCCCGCCGGCATTCAAGACAAAGTTCTGAATCCTTTCTTCACCACAAAACCGGCCGGCCGCGGGACCGGCCTTGGTCTTGCCATCAGTCATGGCATTATCGTGGATCACAACGGCACCCTTCAACTTGAAAGTCGTGAGGGCGAGTTTACCAGCATCGTTGTCAGTCTGCCGGCATCGATCGAGTCGTCCGTAGTATGACCGGCAAGAAAAACTATCATTTTTCTCACCTCAGGCTGTATGGAATAATTGAAATTTTTACCGGAGAACACTGGGGTAGGCGAGAACAAAAAAATCGTCCTATAGTAATAAGTTCAGCGCGGTAATTGCCAACACCCTGCAAGCGGACCACCTGGCAATCCTTGAAGATATTGCTGAGCCATGAGACAGCTGTTGCGGGCTGCCATTTCTGTTTGTGTGCAAGAAGAGGGAATCCATGTTTCAATCAGACAGCCACCATTACAAAATCAGCATCAGTGTCAAGTTGTCGATTATTCTCGTGTTAGGCATGGTCATGATTTTCGGCGTCATTGGTGTATTAAACCTGCGGCTGCAACGCAGTCACCTGATGGACGGCGTCTACCAAAACGCGGACCAAGTCAGCGACATCATCAAACGCGGCACTCGGCTCTCCATGCTGAAAAATGAACGGGGGCGCATCTACCAGACGGTCAAGGACTTTGCCCAGGAGCCGGGCATTTTAAAGATCAGGATTTACAACAAGGAAGGCCGGATTTCCTTTTCTACCGAACCAAACGAGATGGGCAAGGAAGTCGATGTGCACGCCGAGGCTTGCGTCGTCTGCCATGCCGGACCACTGCCCTCTGCCAACGCTCCTATTTTCGAGCGAGCCCGCGACTACCGTAACGAGGAAGGCAGGCATGTCCTGGGGGTGATCAGTCCGATTAAGAGCGACGAATCGTGCGTCTCCGCGGCATGTCATGCCCACAGCGCCGATAAGCAGGTCCTGGGTGTGCTCGACGTCATCATGCAGCTCGACAAGGTGGATACCAGTCAGCATGAAAATGAGACGCGCTATTTATACTTCATGGGCCTGGCCATTACCGCGATATGCCTTCTGCTCATCATCTTCATCTACCTCATGGTGTACCGACCGGTAAACGAAATTGTCGAGGGCACAAAACGCGTGGCAGGCGGGGATCTTGACTTCAAGATCAACATAAAATCAAGGGATGAGATTGGCGGCCTGGCATCGTCCTTCAACAGCATGGCCGAAGGATTGAAGAAATCACAGCATCAACTTTTATCCGCCAAGGCATATACCGATAACATCATCCGCTCCATGAGCAACTCACTGGTGGTTGTTGATCAGGATGCGCTCATCCGCAAGGTTAACAAGGCAACCTGCGAATTGCTGGAGTATTCGCCGAATGAACTCATCGGTAAACCGCTACGCATGATCTTTGCGGGGGGGTATTTTGATGATGTGGGCCTGAGCGAACTGCCCATCAAACATTTTGACATATCAGTGGAAACCACCTATCTGTCAAAAAGCGGCAAAAAAATTCCCGTGCTCTTTTCCGGCTCCATTGTCCGCGATGATCAGGATAAAATACAAGGAGTGGTCTGCATGGCTCAAGATGTCAGCTGGCAGACCGAGGCCATGCATGCCGGTCATCTGACCGCGCTCGGGGAACTAGCCGCCGGCGTGGCCCATGAAATCAACAACCCCATCAACAGCATCATCAATTTCGCACAAATAATGATCGACGAACTCCAGAGGGGCGCCACCCTGACCGAGGAAATCCCGACCACGATCATCAAAGAGGGTGACCGGGTAAGCGGCATCGTCAGCAGCCTGCTCTCATTTGCCCGGGAGCGGGAGCGGGTGAAAACCCCGGTCAGCATCTATGAAGTTTTGCAGGAGACCCTAGCCCTCACCGAAACACAACTGATCAAGGACGGCATTAAGCTCGAGGCGGTGGTCCCCCACACCCTGCCGGAAATCAACGGAGAATTTCAACAGCTCCAGCAAGTTTTCATCAATATTATCAATAATGCCCGCTTCGCCCTCAATGAAAAATATCCGGCGGCCAACCCGGACAAAATTCTGGCCATCTTTGCAATGCCAGGATCACTTGAAGGCCGACCAGCGGTTGAGATTATTTTTCACGATCATGGAACCGGTATTCCGACCCATATCATCAACAAGGTGATGAATCCATTTTTCTCCACCAAGCCGGCCGGCATTGGCACCGGCCTGGGACTCGCCATCAGCCATGGGATCATCACCGATCACAACGGCAAGATAGCCATCGAAAGCAACGAGGGCAGCTTTACCCGGATCATTATCAGTCTGCCTACCACCCCGGAACGAGAGGCGGTGTGAATGCAGGGCATAGGACACTGTGGGGATTTACTCTTCTGTTTCAACGCATAATACGCCGCATGCGTGGCTCCGGAAAAAATGAGCGTGAATTCATTTTTCTTGACAACCCCACATGAACACAGTATGGATTCCGCTGATTATGCGACAAACTTGGCTGAACTATCCGAAAATTGATAGCTCCGTCAAGACGTAACATACTGAATATCTAACCCGGCAGAGCTGGATAAGTCCCTTAACTCCATGAACACCCCCATCGGGTGACGTAAGGTTTATAAAATTTTACTGGAATCTGTTAACGATTAACGGCTTAAGGGACTAACCTGTCAAACAGGGCGGCAATGACAGTAAGAAAGAGTTCAGTTGAGTTAAGAGAATTCGAGCGCTACATCCTCAACGATGGCGTTGTGGCCCTATCGGCATCTCCTGCGCCTAGATTTGGCAGAATCAGAAATATCAGTTTGGGAGGCATGTCAGTCTGTCATTTCGACAGTGAAAACTGGGAAGAGCACGCCCCCTTGTCGGATATCACCCTGGCCGGCTATGATTTCTTGCTGCACGATGTACCGACCAGAATCATCGCCGATATCGAAGTCGCAATCGAAAACCCCTACAAGGAAATTTCGGAGCGACAATGTTTCATGCAATTCGGCGAACTGACCCTTCAGCAGCGCACCAGCCTGGAAGATATCATCCAACAGCATTCCATAAATGAAAGGCTGCCCCGCGGCTTCCCCGAAAATATCCCGGTGCCGCTCATCGAGGGCTCTATTAACAGAATCATCCCGTAACCCCTCTCCAGCCGGTATTTCCGACCAACATTTTTCAACTGAAAAAATCAAGGGGCCGACTCCTATCCGTTGCATCTGCCATGGCTCCACCTGCCCTGCGCATTTTCCTCTGATTGCTTGCCAGAAACTCCCGCAGCCCGCGACTGGCAGTCTGAGGTAGGCAAGAGGTGCGGGAACCAACTCCGTAACCGCTGGCAGCTCGGATTCGACCGTCGGAGACGTCAGCCATTTCCGGGGAGTAGTTTTGCAAAAAAAAGCCCGACCATTGAAACATGGTCGGACTCCGGTAAAGTTTCGCGGCATAAACTGATGGAAATCAGGCCGGCTCACATCTTGCCATGACCGCCCTTCATCTCCATCTTCATGTGCCCCTTGCTCAACGCCAACAGAGTTTCCGTGGTAATCTTGTCAAACTGTTCCAGAGAGCCGCCATGCTCCAGTTGGAATTTCACGGCAGCCAGCCGCTCAGCAAAGGGAATGAGTTCCTTGCCCATGGGACCCATCACATCACTGCCAACGACAAAATGGGCACTGTCGGCGACAAGCCATTCTCCGGAAAGAAAATCCTTCACCCACACCGCTGCCACATCCGTCCTGGCGTGCTGCTTGTCATATTGCGCCATTCCCAGGAGGAAGCTGAACATGCACTTACACCCGTCAAACGGAACCATGCTGCCATCCGTGAAAATAATCTGCGAGTGCCATTGAGGGTATTTAGCCGGCAACATGCCGCACTTTCCGCAGGAAGTTTCGTCGGCAATAATCTGCGGTGAAGATTTCGCAGCGGCCTTTGCCGGCTGACTCGCGCCCTGCCGGGCCTGCTCCGGGCTGGTGGCGCAGCCTGCCTGCAAGCCGATCATCAAAATCGGCAGCAGAAACACCTTTAGCAAACAGTACCTAAATTTCCTCGATCGCATTATTTTCATCATCTCTCCTCCAACGTTATTATTTGATTGCTGCGGCATTTGTTCCCGTGACAACTTTTCCGTGGACAGGAGAAGTTTCGCTTAGTGCCAGCTATAACACAAGAGATTACAGGTTGCCCATGCGGCAAATTGTCGCATGGGCCAAACGTTTGCCCGCCGCACTGTTCGGCTGTCCCCCCAAAAAAGAACCCCCGTGCAGGGGGGAGGAGAGCGTTGATTTTTTAAGCAAACCGGTCTGCACGAGGGTTACAGGATATACCGGTTACTATATTACTTTATTTACAATACACAATACTAATAAGTTACTAGTTTTTTACCAGGTGAAAACTAGGGTAAAAACAAGCATAGCTAGCAGTGCAATCCTTAAGCGGCCCATGGATAATTTATGCAATAACATTTTGACATATATAAATAAATTCAACAAAGCATTGGCCTTTTCAAACACAAGGATCAGCCGGGGCAAGGGAGTTGCCGCCCCAAAAACCTGTCAAGAAGATAGCTCAAAAGCATAGCCGCTCAGGGCAGTTCGAGCGCCAGTAAAACAAGTCAAGAAACTGCGGCCGAACATATGTCACTATTTTGTGATTTTATTGTTCGCTTGAGATATCGGTTGAAACACCCCAATTGCGGCGCTGATTCGACCATGCCGTGCCCTCCCTTTTACTCCTGCCGGGAGTCATCCTGGCCGGACCGGAAAAACACCGCCCTTTTCTGAAACGGACAGATAAAACTCAAGCCAATCGCCGCCAGCTTCATGCCCTCTTTATTCTTGTTGCCGGTGCCGTACCGCGGGTCGCCCATAACTGGATAGCCCAGCATTGCGAAATGGCGCCGGATCTGGTGAAACCGTCCAGTTTTCAGACGAACTTCCACGGCGGTAGTGGAAGCCTGCGGGTCATAGCCCAGCA
>Ga0156789_1083_pt3 | contig 23556 bp, 26 predicted proteins | sample RifOxyD3_FD_110738 | JGI IMG/M metagenome (GOLD analysis project Ga0156789, IMG submission 110738) | Deltaproteobacteria bacterium RIFOXYD12_FULL_57_12 | reverse complement strand
TTTTGGCGTAAGGCCATGAGCCCCCGCAGTCGGGGAAAGATTTAGTGAGGTTTTTTGAGTGAGGAGTGAGGAGTGAGAAGTGAGAAGTGAGGAGTGTGATTTATTGCCTGAACCGGCGGCCGGGGTGCATTTTTTCCCTTGGTCCCAGGGGGGGGTGCTTTTTCTGGAAGGCGGCCGGCGGCTCTGGCCGCTTAATCAGACGGCGGCCGTGGTCTGGTGTCTGCTTGACGGGGCGGCATCGCCGGCAACGCTCGCCAGGTCGGTGGCCGATCGATTCCGGATTCCGCTTGATCAGGCCCTGGCCGATGTTCGGGCGGTTGTCGAGCTTTTCGGCCAGGAAGGACTGCTGGCTGGCGGGAAGCAGGAGGCAGCGGCCGGGTCGGAGAGCGAACCAGCGACACTGCCCATTGGGTCGCCAGTACCGGAACCTGCCGGCTGGTTGCTCCGTCGGCGCTATCGAATCGGCGGTCTGGACATCGAATTCTGCAGTCAGGCGGAGGCGGCCTGTGGGGCCTGGCTCGCCACCATGCACCACCTGGCAATTGACAAATCCTGTGAACCTGGTATGCGGCTCTGGCTGCTGGCTAGCGAGGACCATACCTGGGACATCTGTCTGGATGGCTGCCTGGTCAGCGCCAACCTGCCGGCTGCGGCAGTAACGCCGACTCTGATCTATCTGACCTTTACCAGTGTCTGCGCCGCCCTGTCCGACCGGCTTCTTTTCCATGCCGCGGTCCTGGAACAGGCTGGCCGCGCTCTGCTTTTTCCGGCCGAGGCCGGCAGCGGCAAGACCACCCTGGCCGCGACCGCCGCCTGTCATGGCTTTGGTTATTTATCGGATGAACTGGCCGTGCTGGATGTCGATCAGGGGCTGGTCAGTCCGTTGCCCCTGCCGATGAGCATCAAGACCGGGTCGCTAGAGCTGGTCGCCGCCTGCTATCCGGAACTGCATCTTGCCCCGGAACACCTGCGGGCGGATGGCAAAATGGTGCGCTATCTGGCGCCACCGCCCGGCAGTATTGTGCCGGCCACGGCCAGGCTGCCAATCGGTGCCATACTCTTCCCGCACTATGTTGCCGGCGCCGCATGCAGCCTGCGAGCATTAGAGAAGACCGAGGCCCTGCAGCGGCTCGTCAGAACAGGCTCGTCCGACCGGCCTCTGCGGCCGGCCGATATCGCCATGATGATCAGGATCGTGGACGAACATCCCTGCTATTCTCTTGAATATTCCAGTTTTCCGGAAGTCTGGTCGACACTGGCTGGGGTGGTGCCTGGCTGAAGAGGGGAAGTGGCCTTCTGCTGAGAGGTATAGTCCGTTTTTCCGGATCGATTTTCCGGAAATCTGGAAAAAGACGGGGCGGTTCAGCAGGGCAACAGGGTGGCCATGACCTCGCAGGTCTTTTCCTGCAGAAAGGCAAGGCCGGCCTGGTGAACGCCCTGTTCCGAGGGGGGGCTGAGCCAGCAGACCCGGCCCAGACCGCTGAGTCCTGGTTTTGCAAAGTCGGCGCCAAAGGTGAAGGCCACCAGGCTGTCGGCCGGCAAGGCGCGGCGGCTTTCGATCCGCATGCCGCCCCGGCTCAGATCAACCAGACGCGCGCCGTTTTCCAGGATGGTAACCATCTGGCCGTCTTCGTCGCAGCCAGCCAGGAACAGCAGCGCCTGCCGGTGCGTTCGGGTGAAACGCCGGCGGCCCGAGTCAGCAGCAGGAGCGGCTGTCTCTGTTTTTTGTGTTTCTGATCGTGAATCCGCTTTGTAATGCGGACAATTCGCAAAGTCCGCTGAGTCGCAGTAGAGTTCCCGGTGCCGGGGGAGCGGCAGATAAATGCCGCCAGTGGCCAGTTGGCATGCCCGGCCGCCCTCTGTTCCTCTATAGCGGCAGGCAGTGTCCGTTTTCATCTGTTTTTTTCTTTCGTTGAGTTTCCGGGCTGCTTTTCCGGTATTGCGGAAAAAGGCCATGTCAGTTCGCGCCGCTGGCGGGGTGTCACCACTGTCCAGTCGGACCATTTCCTGGCTGATGTCATAATGGTAGTCCGGCTAGGTATTCCACATAAGCATTCAAATCTTATGCCCAAGGGAGGTCCGGGTAAAAAAAAAACCGGCAAAGCCAGGGGGAGGCTGCCGGTCGTCGGGGAATATTCTCAAGGCGCGGTTCGCGCGGATCATACCGTGACGTTGTAACGCTTTATCTTTTCGTAGAGCACGGTCTTGCCGACCCCCAGTGTCTGGGCCGCATCCAGAATCTTGCCGTCGTGGCGTTGCAGGCAGTCCTCGATGAGCAGCCGCTCGAATTCATTCCTGGCCTCCTTGAGCGGTTGTCCGTAAAAGGAGCCGGCAATCTGCTTCAGGTTGGCAAACTCCTGCAAGGCACTGGCTGTGGGCCTCTCGAAGCAGGTGTCCTGTTCGACGATCATATTGCCCTTGGCCATGAGCACGGCGCGCTGGATGACGTTTTCGAGTTCGCGGACATTACCTGGCCAGTCATGCTGCAGGAGCCGGTCGATTACCGAGGCGGGTAGGAAATCGATTTCTTTCCTGAATGCGGTCCGGTAGTGCCGGACAAAATGGGCGGCCAGTTCGACAATATCCTCCTTGCGTTCCCGCAGGGCAGGCATGTGGATGTTGATGATGTTGAGCCGGTAGAAGAGATCGAGACGGAAATCACCGGCCTGGACCGCGGCGGCCAGATCAATATTGGTGGCGGCCAGGATTCTGACATTGACCTTGACCTCTTTTGTGCCGCCCACCCGGATGATCTCGCCGTTCTGCAGAATCCGGAGTAAGGCCGCCTGCATCCTGGCGCTGATGCCGCCGATCTCGTCCAGCAGGATGGTGCCGCCGTCCACCACCTCGAATTTACCGATTTTTTTGGCGTTGGCCCCGGTGAACGCCCCTTTTTCATAGCCGAAGAGGTCGCTTTCGAGCAGGCTGTCGTTGATGGCGCTGCAGTTCACCTTGAGGAAAGGCTTGTCTTTGCGGTGGCTGCAGTTGCGGATCAGATTGGCGGCCAGTTCCTTGCCGGTGCCGGACTCGCCGGTAATCAGGATGGTGGCGTCGGAATCGGCCACCTGATAGATCATCTCGCGCATCTCGCGCATCCGGCGGCTGTTACCCACCATTTCGTCAGTGGTGCTGTGCCGTTCCATCTGCTGTTTGAGAACGTTGACCTCCTGGGCCAGCAGCGACCGGATCCGTTCGCTTTCCTTGAGGCTGACGATTTTCTTGGTCAGAACCTCCTCGATATTCTTGTTGATCTGTTTCAATTCAAGCTCGCTCTGCTTGCGGGCCGTGATGTCGCGCATGATCACCATGACCAGGCAGTCGCCTTTATACCCCTGAAAGGGCACAAAGCTGTACTCGACATGCATGTTGCCTACCTGCTTTTCAATCAGACCCTTGAAGGCTTGCTTGTTTCTGACATTGACCACGGCGCAGTCGCGCATGCATGGCTTATCGCTTTGACCGATGGCCTGGTGGCAGAACTGACCGGTGACCTTGCCGAAGACCTTGGTGGCGCTCGGGTTCAAGTATTGAATAACGAAATCATCCCGGATGAGCAGGACCATCTCCGGCATTGCATCCAGCAGGGCTCGCCAATTATTGAGAATGCGGCCGATTTCGGCCTGGTTTATTTCTTCGGTACTGCTCATGAATTCCTGTACACTCGAACTGCTGTCGGGGCTGAGTTTTTCGGTTTAAAGGCCTGTGTCTGGTGCATGTGTATTCCTGGCCTTTTCTTTCTATGAGGTAATGAACTCAATCCTAACCCCGATAAACGGGATTAGTACCTTCACGAAATAATTTTCTGCCAAAAACGCGCAGAATATTATTTCTAAGGTACTAATCGGTCTGTCAGGTTAGCAGAAAAAAACGGAATAGCAACAAGAAAGAATCCTAGTACCGGTACTAGGATCGACCTGGTAATAATTTGCTGAACGGCTCGTAAATGCGTAGTTTTTTTTGTTAGGCGGGCACTAGGCCGGCTGGGAATTATTTTGCAGGAGAGGCTGTTTTCCGACTGCTCTGTCGGAACTTGAGTGTCGAGGCAGAGCAAAGCGCAAAGGTGACGCGCCGGCAATCTGATGGGCCCGCTTTGCTTCTCTTGACCGTGTATAGTAACGTGCTACAGGCACTGGACTAATTCGGCAACGGTTTTCACCAGAGAACTTCGAAATTCCGACAATCATTCGTGGCGCAGTGCCTCGATGGGATCGAGGCGGGCGGCCTGCCGGGCCGGGAAATATCCGAAGATCACCCCGACCGCCGCTGAGAAGAGAAAGGCGACGACCACGATCTGCGGGCTCAGCACGAAGGGCATCGCCAGGGCCCGGGCCGCTAGCGCCGCCCCGGAGAGCCCGAGAATGATGCCCACCACCCCGCCGAAGGTGGAGAGGACCACCGCCTCGACCAGAAACTGCAGCAGCACCTCCGAACCCAGGGCGCCGATGGCCAGCCTGATGCCGATCTCACGGGTTCTTTCCGTTACCGAAACCAGCATGATGTTCATGATGCCGATGCCGCCCACCAGGAGGCTGACGGCCGCCACCGCCCCCAGGAGGGTGGTGAGGATTTTGGTGGTGCCGGTAAGGGTGGCCATGATCTCCTGCATGTCGCGGACATTGAAGTTGTCCTCCTGACCGGCGGTGATGTGACGTCGCTCCCGCAGCAGTTTGTTGATGTCTTCCTTGGTTTTGTCGATGGTGGCGCGGTCGCGGGCTGAGATAAAGATGGAGGAAACATCGTTGTTGCCGGCAATCCGTCGCTGCATGGTGCGCAGGGGGATGAGGATGAAGTCGTCCTGGTCGCTGCCGAAGCTTGATTGGCCCTTGGCTTGCAACACCCCGACTACCTGGCAGGAGAGCTTTTCCAGGCGGATGGAGGCGCCGAGCGGGTCCATGTTGCCGAACAGTTCTTTCTTGACGGTGGCGCCGAGAAGGCAGACGGCGCTGCCGGCCCGCAACTCGGAATCGGAGAAGGAGCGGCCGGACTGCAGGGGCCAGTCGCGGGCCGTCAGGTAGTCGTTGGTGCTGCCGGTCACCGAGGTGGACCAGTTCAGATTGCCGTAGATGGCCTGGGTGCTCCGGGAAGTAACCGGGGCCACGGCCCGGATGCCGGGAATCTCGCGGCTGAGGGCCTCGGCGTCTTCACTGCGGAAGGGGTCGGCGCTGGCACTGGCGCCGCCCGGCCCGTGGAAGCCCTGCCCGGGCCGGACCTGGAGCAGGTTGCTGCCGAGGCTGGCAATCTGTTCGGTGACCTGCAGAGTGGCGCCGCGGCCCAGGGTGACCAGGGCGATCACCGCCGCCACCCCGATGACGATGCCGAGAATGGTCAGCGACGAGCGCAGGACGTTGCGGCGGATCTCCCGCTGGGCCAGTTGCACGGTTTCCCAGAGCATCAGGCGTCTCCTCCCTGGTTTGGGCCGGGAACGATCAGACCGTCAAGAAAGTGGACCTGGCGTTTGGCATAGGCTGCCATCTCCGGTTCGTGGGTGACCATCAGCACGGTTAAATCGTGTTCCCGGTTGAAGGTGGTGATCAGCTCCATGACCTCGCGGCTGCGGGCCGTATCCAGGTTGCCGGTGGGTTCGTCGGCCAGCAGTACCCGCGGTTCGGTGACGATGGCCCGGGCAATGGCGACCCGCTGCTGCTGGCCGCCGGAAAGTTCGCCGGGCGTATGATTCTCCCAGCCGGCAAGCCCCACCGCCGCCAGGGCAGCCTGAGCGCGAGCCCGCCGCGCGGCGCGCGGCACACCCCGATAGATCAAAGGCAGTTCGACGTTTTCCAGGGCCGAGGTCCGGTTCAGGAGATTGTAGCCCTGGAAGACGAAGCCCAGATAGTGGCGCCGGAGCAGGGCCCGCTTATCGCGGTTCATTCTTCCCACCTCGACGCCTTCGAAGAAAAAATCGCCATCAGTTGGGGTGTCCAGGCAGCCCAGAATGTTCATGCAGGTGGACTTGCCGGAGCCGCTCGGACCCATGATCGCCACGAAATCTCCTTGGTCGATGTGCAGATCGATGCCCCGCAGGGCAGACATGGCGGCCGCACCCGAGCCGTAGATCTTGGTAACCCCGCGCAGTTCGATGAGAAGCGGTGTCGGTTTGGTGATGGTGGCGGCCGATTCGTTCATGGTTTGGGGTTGACGTTGTCCACCACCAGCTCCTGGCCCGGTTGCAGGTCGCTTTCGGTGATTTCGGTGAAGGCGCCGTCGGTGGCGCCGGTGGTGACCGGGATCTGGGTGAGGCTTCCTTCCCGTATCACCCAGACCCGTTGGGCTTTTTTGACGCCCTTCTCGTTGGCCTCTTTTCGGGCCGGCGCGTCATGGCGTGGCCGCGGGAACAGGCGGCTCAGGACACTGGCGCCGCCTTGGGCTTTGCTGCTGTTGTCATTGGTTTTGACGGGCGGCACGAAGCGCAGGGCCGCGTTGGGAACCAGGAGGGCGTTGGTTACCTCCTTGACGACGATGTTGGCGGTGGCGGTCATCCCTGGCCGCAGGGAGAGATCGGCGTTGTCGACCTCGAGCAGAGTCTCGTAGGTGACCACGCCGCCAACGGTTTTGGAGCCGTAACGCACCTGGGAGATCCGGGCCGGGAAGCTGCGTTCCGGATAGGCATCCACCGTGAAGGTGGCAGTCTGTTCCGCTTTGACCTGGCCGACATCGGCCTCGTCCACGTCCACGTGCAGCTCCATTTTGGCCAGGTCCTCGGCCAGGGAAAAGAGCACCGGTGCCTGCAGGGAGGCGGCCACGGTCTGGCCGGGTTCGACGGAACGGCTGAGTACCACGCCGTTGATCGGCGAATGGATCACGGCCCTGGCGAGATCGGTCTCGATGGCCTTGAGGGCCGCTTCGGTCTGGTTGACGGTTGCCTCGGCACTGGCCTGGTCGGCACTCGCCCGGTCAAGGGCGGCCCTGGCCGCTCCCAGGTCGTGTTTCGAGACCGCTTTGCCCTGGCTCATCTCCAGCACTGACTGCAACCGTTCCAGATTGCGGGTGGTTTCCTCGACAGTGGCCTTGGTCTGCAGAACCTTGGCCCGGGCCGCTTCCAGGCTGGCGCGGGACTGGAGTACCTGGGCCTCAAGTTTCGAGGTGTCCAGCCTGGCCAGGACCTGGCCGACCCGGACCCGGTCGTTGTAATCGGCCTCGACACTCTTGATAATGCCGGAAAGTTCGCTGCCCACCTGCACCTGGTTGACCGGCGCCAGGTTGCCGGTAGCGGTGATAATCACCTTGAGGTCGCCGCGCTGGACCGGCTGGGTCTTGTACTGGGGGGTGGTGGCGGGGGTCTCGCGTTGCCACCAGAACAGCGCTGCCGCTCCCGCGGCCAAGAGGACGGCCGCCAGCAGCAGTCGTTGCAGCCAAAGCTTCCGGCCAGGAGCGGAGCCCCGGGTCAGGATGGCGGCAACCTCGGATTTTTCCGGGGAGGAAGTATCTTGCATACCATTACTCCTTAATTCTGGGCGGCTGACTCGGCAGGTTCAGCAGCCAGGGGCTGCCAGCCGCCACCCAGAGCCTTGTAAAGCCTTACCAGATCGGCACTGACCGCACCCCGGCTCTGGGTCAATTGATCCTCGAAGGAGAGCTGCGAACGCTGGGCGTCGAGGACGGTGGAGAAATCCTGCAGGCCGGCCTGGTACTTGTCCCGGGCCAGTTGGGCAGCGGCCCGGGCCGCCTCGGCCGCTTCGGTCAGGGCCTGATGGCGGCGCTGCTCCTCGACATAGGCGGTGAGGGCATTTTCCACCTCTTCCAGGGCGGCCAGGACAACGCTCCGGTACTGGAGTAGTTTTTGTTCCTGCTGGGCCGACTGGACTTCGATGTTGCGAAGAATCTGGCCGCCGGCAAAGAGCGGCCAGGAAAAAGAGGGGCCGAAGCGCCCGGTGCGGTTGGCAGGGGCGAGGATGTCGGTGGTGCCCACCGACGCCGCGCTGATGGAGCCACTCAGCCGGAACTTCGGATAAAGATCAGATACTGCCACCCCGATGCGGGCGGTGGCAGCGGCCAGTTGCTGCTCGGCCCGACGCAGGTCAGGGCGCTGGCGCAGGGTTTCAGCCGGAACGCCTACCGCCACCGTCACCGGGGGGGTGGGAATTGGGGCCGGTTCCTTCAGAAATTCGTCAATGCGCCCCGGTTGCGCTCCGGTCAGGACTGCCAGCAGGTTCAAGCTGCCTTCCAGGCCGGTCCGCAGGCTTGGCAGTTGGGCGCGGGTGCTGGCCAGGTTGGAGCGGGCCTGCTGGACAGCCAGTTCATCGCTCAGTCCCGCCTGGTAACGCCAATCGGTCAGTTGGAATGTCTCCTCCTGGATCTGGAGATTTTTGGTGGCAGTTGCTATCCGGGCCTGGTAAGTGCGGGCCTCCAGGTAGTTGATTGCCACCTCGCCCAGCAGGCTGACCAGGACATCGCGCCGATCCTCCTCGCCGGCGGCAAGGTCGGCCTGGGCGGCCTCTTGAGAGCGGCGGACGCCGCCGAAGATGTCCAGTTCCCAACCGGCATCAAAGCCGATGGCAAAAAGATTCTGGGTCAGGTAGTGGCTGCGGCTTTGGGTTGCCGAACCGGTGGTGGTCAGGGTTGGGAATGCCCCGGCCCGGGCTACCCCCAGTCTGGCCCTTGCCTCGTGCAGGCGGGCTTGCGCCAGTTGCAGGTCAAGGTTGCCAGCCACCGCCTGATCGATGAGGCCGCAAAGTATTGGGTCGTTGAAGCTGGTCCACCAGCGGGCCTGCGTTGCGAGGTCATGGGTTCCGGCGGCGAGTCCTTTGCCGGACTCGCTATGCCAACTTGCCGGGGCCGGTACCTCCGGAGGGTGAAAATCAGGACCAACCGGCGCGCAGGCGGCGAGGGCCAAGGCGCAGAGCTGGCAGGGCATAAATTTCCAAGAGGGCCGGAAAATTGACAATGCCCGTATGATAAAGGGTTTGCTTTTCATTTAAAATCAGCATAGCTGAAGGGGAGACTGACGGTCAAGGAGTGTTGTTGGAATTTTTGTTGTGGAGTACACTTGAGGAACTTTTACAATGTTTCGGTAGAAACAAAACTAAGGAGGTGCTGAATCGTGGGAATAGGATGCCGGATCCTGATGGCCGTGGTAATTTCCTGGCTCTTTTTTTTCGGCGGTCGGGAAGCTGCGGCCATAAACGATTCCGGCCGTTTCGACATTTCTTATATCTGGGTTTCCAATTTGGACAATCTGCTTGAGTACAGGGAAGAGGCGGCCCGGGTGCTGGGGCCTGAGGTGAGGGCCGGTTTGCAGGTGGTGGGCCGCAACGGCCTCTACGGCCTGATTTACGACCGGGACGGCGATGCCGACTCCACGAAGCGGCTGGTCCGGAAGCATTCGGAGCTTCTTGTCAGGGCCGGGCTGGAAGCGGCGGCGGTCATCAAGGACAGCGGCTATACAGAGCTCTATAACGTCAGCTATGGACTCGGCTCCGATCTTGACGTTTTGAAGGGGCATTATACGACCATCTATCGTACGCTGGGAAAAGAGGCGGGCAAGAATCTCTTCATCGAAAAGACCGCTGCAGGAAAGTATGCGCTGATCTACCGGTCCCGTTCTGAACGGCAGTCCACCGTGGCCGTTGCCAAGCGGCATGCCGACCTTTTGGCCGCCAAGGACATCAAGACCTCGATCACCCGCGAGAACAGTAACGAGGTGGTGTTCGGTGAATCCAGCCTGTTGGACAGTGAAGAGGGCAGCGCTGAGCCGGCGCGGTCGATTCCTGAGCCTGAGCCCGAAACCAAGCCAGTTCCGTTGCCGACTCTGAAACCGGCGCCGCGCAAGGCGCAGGCTGCGGCCGGAAGCAGAGCGAACGACATGGAAGAGGAGTTGGAACGTTTCATCAAGGATCTGCGCCGCCAGGGGGTGATCGGCAACGACGAACGTACCGGCTGGCTGGTGTATGACTTTACCAGTCGGACCAGTCTGGTTGAGATCAATACCGACAGGCCGTTCCAGGCCGCCAGCATGGTCAAACCCTTTGTGGCGCTTGCTTTTTTTCACCAGGTCAAGGCTGGCCGGCTCGCATACGGGCCAGAGGCCCGGCGTCAGCTGGAAGCCATGATCCAGCGGAGCAACAACAACGCCACCAACTGGGCCATGCGGCAGGTGGGCGGCCCGACCGCGGTGCAGCGCCTTCTCAAGCGCTATTACGGCGATATTTTTTCAAAGACTGCCATTGTTGAATATATTCCGGCCGGCGGTCAGACCTACCGGAATCGGGCTCCATTGAGCGATTATTCCCTCTTTCTGGAAGCTCTCTGGCAGGGACGCTTGCCATATGCTGTGGAGATCCGCCGGCTCATGGCCCTTCCTGGTCAGGACCGGCTATATCATGGTACCACCGTGCCCGAGGGCACCCTGGTCTACAATAAGACCGGTACCACGGCCCATCTCTGCGGCGACATGGGAATTCTGGCGCCACGTGGCCGGGGCGGGCAGCGTTACCCGTATGCGATCATCGGTGTTATCGAAAAGGCCGGCCGGGCCAGGGATTACGGCCGCTGGAAAATGGCCCGCGGCAATGTGATCCGCCAGGTTTCCAGCCTGGTCTTCAAGGTAATGCAGCAGCGTTACGACCTGCATTGACCTGACCGGTTGGCGGCCGGCCGAAAACTCTCAAGAGCGCAGGCGCGGCATGATCTGCCGCCGTCCGGCCACCCGCTGGTAGCATTCGTCCGGGTAGCCGAGGGCGATCACGGCGTAGATCGATTCGTCCGCTGGGATGTCTAGGTTTTTTTTAATAGCCGGCTCTCGCTTGATCGCCTCCACGGCAAAACCGATCAGACAGGAACCCAGACCCATGGCATGCGCGGCGAGCAGGATGTTCTGGGTGGCGAGTAAAGCGTCTTCCATGGGGCAGCTTGCGCCGGCAGACGCCCCGACCAGAATGGCGGCCGGCGCCCCGTGGAACAGCCGGTCCTTGCCCGCTGTCTCCCACTCCCGCAAGCTATCCTTCGTGGTCTGGAAGTATCCCCGGTAATAGCGGCCCAGAGCGTCGTTGCCGAAAAGTTTCGACCAGAGGCGCAGGGTGCGGCATGATGCCAGCCGGTTGAGTTTTTTGAAAAAGGCGGCCACCTGGTTGCCGAGGAGAATCACCGCCTGCCGGCTGGCAAGGATGGTGAAGGTCCACTGCTGGCTGTTGGTGCCCGACGGGGCGGTGGTGCCGATCCGGGCCAGATCGGTCAGGATGTCGCTGGCAATTGGCCGGTCCAGGAAGTTGCGGCAGGAGCGGCGCGAGCGCATGAGCCGTACCAGAGCGCCGGTATCGCAGGCCCCGGCCGGCAGCCACTCTTCCTCGCTGGCAAAGGTGGTAAAGGCGAGGGGTGGTTCAAGGGCTGCGATCGTGATCGCCCCGGTCGGACAGATGGCCTGGCAGTGGCCGCATTGCATGCAGGCGCTGCCCCGAACCACGGCGGTGCCGTTTCCCATGGCGAGCGTTTGCGAGGGGCAGACAGACAGGCATTGGCCGCACCCGCTGCAGCGTTCGGCATCGATGGCAGTGGAGACGGTGTGATCCATGCAGGGCTCCTGGTTCCGGGGAGGGCGTGGTTTGCCGGGTGTTGGTTGTGACTCCGGCACCACCTCGGTTCAGTAGGGTTCGGGATATGTCGGGTAATAGGGGGCGGAATCGTCGAAGACAGTCCAGGCGGTTACCCGGCCGTTTACGAAACTCACAGTTTTGTCGATGAGTTCGCGATGGATGTATTCGGGCTCTTGCACCGATTCCCATAGCTGGCTTTTATTGTCGTAGCGCCTGACCGTCCGAAAACGGGTCTCGGTCCAGAGGCGGGTGAAAATCCAGGTTTCTTCGGGGCCGGCCGCGGATTCGCCTGTTGCTGTATGGTTTGGCGACCCCCATGCCATCTGGACTTCCTGGGCGGTGAAGTCGACTTTGATCTGGCCCTGGCGGATGAGTTCCTGGTGAATCGGCGGCAGGAGGCGGAAAAGGTCGGCCTGCCGGTTGATGCGCATCTGCACGGTATCGCAGGCGCCGAGCAGAAGAAGGAGCGCCGGTACAAGGAAGAAGATGCCATGCTTGGCAACCGGCTGGGTTTTCTGCATTGCGGTTCTCGGCCTCATCAATGGTCCAGATTCTCTTGGCAGCAAACTACCATCTTCCAGGCAGCCGGGCAAAGGGAAAGTGCGACGCATTAAGGGGGGGGTCGGGAACTTTCAGAGATCTTTGATTCTTTCGGCGTTTTGGTCGCGGGGGGGCAATTCAAAAAAAGGTCCCCCGCCTTGGCGGGAGACCTTTTCGATCAACAGAAAATAGTCGGCTGCAGATTATTTGTGTTCGGGTATTGCCGGAGCCTTGGGGGTGGCGTTCTGCATTGCGTCGGTGGCAGCACCAGTCGCCGTTTCGGTTTTTACCTCAACCGCCGCGCCGACATCCTTCATCTCCTGGACAATACCAGTGGCTGGCGGAGCGGCAGCGTCCTGCGGGGCAGCAGCGGTGCCTTCCTGCGGAGCGGCAGCGTCCTGCGGGGCAGCAGCGGTGCCTTCCTGCGGAGCGGCAGCGCCTTCCTGCGGAGCGGCTACCGGGGCGCCATAACCGGCGGCGGGCTTAGTAGCCTCGGCCTCGGGGGCAACCGGCTGGCTTACCGCAGGCGGGGCGGTTTCTTCAACTTTTTTCTCCTCGGGTTTGCTGCAGGCGGCAAGCATCGTCGTCAGCCCCAGGCACAGGGCCATCATAGTCAACTTGGACATCTTCTTCATTTTCATAGCATTCTCCTTTGAGGTTTTTTTATACGTTTTTGATACAGGCGAATCAGGCCTTGCCAACTTCGATTCAGAGCAATAGGCTCCTCCGACATCACGTTGCACGAAATTCATTTAGCGAACTACCATACTTCGTGTTTCTCTCAGAAACAATAATAAATATCCAGCGCCTGCCGTGATGTTTTCTATTTTGCTGGAGTCAAGCGGTTTAAAAGTCTGATTTGCTCTGCCTGGCTGCCGCCTTTGTTGTTTTTCTCTGATATACTGACTTGACGGTTGGGCTTTTTATGCCCGGATTCGCCAAGTATACTGCTTAAATATTTTGTCAATTGCCAGGAAATGGGCTATTCAAGATAAGATCACTTATTACAACTATTACAACGGTGCTATTTGTTCAGTGATTGCTGTCCTGGCGCCTCTGTCTGTTTTGATGCTGACGCAGATGGGAACGACGGGGAGACAGTCGGAAAGATTCCGGATATTATGGGAAACTGGGGCGTTCAGGTCGGGCCTGGTCAGTAACCGCCCGGGATGCTGGTCGTTGTTATCATTTGCACTATCCGTTTGTCCGGGAAGGAGACTTGAGAATATCTCTCGGACAAACCAAAAGAGGAAGGCTACCATGTCGCGCGGGCTGCGTCGTGTATTGATTCTGGTCTTTGTTGTACTGGTTGCGGCGGCTGGGGCGCTGTATCTCTTGCGCCCCAAACCGCTCATGGTAACCGGGCAGCGGGTAGAACGGGGCCGGCTCGAGAAAACCGTGGTCAATACCCGGGCCGGGACGGTTAAGGCCTGCCGGCGAACGCAACTGGCCCCGGCCGCCGGCGGCCAGATTGCCCGACTGCCGGTGAAGGAAGGCATGCGGGTGCAGGCCGGCGATCTGTTGCTTGGGCTGGTGAACGAGGAGCTTACGGCCCAGGCGCAACTGGGCCGGGAAGAGGTGGTGGCGGCCAAGGCCAGTGCGGAGGCGGCCTGTCTGCAGGCGGCGGTGGCGGAGCGTCAGTCACACCGCTATCTTGCCCTGGGAAAGACTGGTGCTGAGGCAGAGGATAAGATCGATCAGGCGGTGACCACGGCCAAGGCCCGGCAGGCGGAGTGTGCCGCGGCTCGGGGTGCTGTCGCGGCGAAGACGGCGCAGATCGCGGTGGTCCAGGCCCGGCTGGCGCAGACGGAATTGCGGGCGCCGTTTGCCGGAGTGATCGCCGCGGTGAACGGCGAGGTCGGTGAGTTCGTCACGCCGTCGCCGCCCGGCATCTCGACCCTGCCGGCAATCGATCTGATCGACCCGAGTTGTTTTTACGTCTCGGCTCCGGTTGATGAGGTGGATGCGGCCGCCATCAAGCCGGGGATGTCGGCCCGTATTACCCTGGATGCCTTTGCCGGCCGGCATTTTGCCGGCGAAGTTCGGCGGTTGGCCGATTATGTGCTGGATCGTGAAAAACAGGCCAGAACCGTTGATGTCGAAGTGATTTTTTCCGAGCCCGCTGATATGGAGAATCTGCTGGTGGGCTACAGCGCCGACGCCGAGGTCATCCTGCAGGTGCGGGAGGATGTGCTGCGGGTTCCGACCGAGGCGGTGATTGGCGGGTCACAGCTCTATGTCCTGAAAAAGGATGGCCGGCTCGAACAGCGGCAAATCAGCGCCGGCCTGTTTAATTGGGATTTTACTGAGATTAAGGATGGCGTGCAGGAAGGCGAATTGGTCGTGACTTCGGTGACCCGGGCAGGGGTAAAAGCCGGTGCTCTTGCCCAGCTTGAGGAGACCGGTGATTAGCGGTGTGGCCAGCCTGGCGCGCCAGAGTGCGATGATCGAGGTGCAGGGCATCAGCAGGGTCTTTTCGGTCGGCGACGAGCAGGTGCTGGCGCTGCAGGATGTATCGCTGTCGGTCCACGCCGGCGAATACATCTCGATCATGGGACCATCCGGCTCCGGCAAATCGACCCTGCTCAACACCATCGGCCTGCTGGACCGGCCCGATACCGGCCGGTATCTGTTGGAGGGCCTTGATGTCACCAGGATGACCGACGAGGAGCAGGCCAGGATCCGCCGTGAGCGGATCGGTTTCATCTTTCAGTTTTTTCATTTGATTCCACGGCTGACCGCGGCCGAGAACATCGAATTGCCTTTGGTTTTGGCATCGATTCCGCCAGCGGAACGGCGGCCGCGGGTGGCAGCGATGCTTGCCGCCCTGCAGTTGCAAGAGCGGGCCAACCATCGGCCGGATCAGCTTTCCGGCGGCCAGCGGCAGCGGGTCGCCATTGCCCGGGCCGCGATCATCCGGCCGGCGGTTCTTTTGGCCGACGAACCCACCGGCAACCTTGACCGGGCCGCCGGCACCGAGGTGGTGCGGATCATTGAGGAATTGCACGCCAACGGCCTTACCGTGATCATGGTGACCCATGATCCTGAACTGGGTCGCCGGGCCGGCCGCCGGCTCCGTATGCAGGACGGCCGGATTGTAGCCGACAGCGACCATGATGCGGCTGCCTGACATCGGTCGATTCGTCCTGCGGGCTCTCACCACTGCCCGGCTGCGCACGGCCCTCATGCTGCTGGCCATGGCCATCGGGGTGGCGTCGGTTGTGGTGCTTACCTCGCTTGGCGAAGGCGCGCGGCTTTATGTGACCGGCCAGTTCGCCGCCCTGGGCAGCAATCTGCTGATCGTCCTGCCTGGCCGTTCCGAAACCACCGGCGGTCCACCGCCGCTGCTCGGCGAAACCCCGCGGGACCTTACCCTGGAAGATGCCGGCGCCCTCGGCCGCCACCATGCCGTCCGTTATGTAGCGCCCCTCGTGGTGGGCTCGGCTGCGGTCTCCCACGGCCAGCGGGAACGGGAGGTGGCGGTGCTGGGCTCCACTGCCAGTTTATTTGCCATCCGCAATCTGCAGATGGATCGCGGCAGCTTCCTGCCGGCAATTGACCCGACCCAGGCCCTGTCGGTCTGCGTGCTTGGCAGCAAACTGGCACGGGAACTCTTTGTGAATGCCAATCCGCTCGGCCAGTGGGTCCGGGTCGGCAGCAGCCGTTTCCGGGTTATCGGGGTGCTGGCCGAGGCCGGCGTCTCAATCGGCGTCGATCTGGCGGATATTGTTTTTATTCCGGTGGCCTCGGCCCAGGCATTGTTCAATACTTCCTCGTTGTTCAGGATCATGATCGAGGTGCAGGACCGCGATCAGCTGCCGGCGGCCAAAAAAGCGGTGCAGGAAACCATCCGGGTCCGGCATGATGGCGAGGACGACGTGACAGTTATTGCACAGGATGCGGTGCTTGCCACCTTTGACCGGATTTTTCTGACGCTCACCCTGGCCGTGGGCGGCATCGCCGCGATCAGCTTGCTGGTGGCCGGTATCCTCATCATGAATGTCATGCTGGTGGCGGTATCGCAGCGCACCGCCGAGATCGGCCTGCTCAAGGCCCTGGGCGCCCCGCCCCGGCAGATCATGCTTCTCTTTCTGGTGGAGAGCGTGATCCTCGCCTTGATCGGCGCAGTGCTCGGGGTGGCGGCAGGGTTCGGCAGCAACTGGCTGCTGGCGCAGGCCTATCCCGATTTCCCTCTGCAGGTGCCGGTTTGGGCCCTGGCGGCCGCCCTGGGTGTGGCAATATCCGCCGGCATTCTCTTCGGGATCATGCCGGCGAGGCGGGCGGCGCGGCTTGATCCGGTTGTCGCCCTGAGTCGGAGATAGGTATGCTGATCAAGGATTCTCTGCGTCTGGCGACCACCGCTATTGCCAGCTACCGGCTGCGGAGCTTTCTTACCGCATTGGGTATTGCCGTAGGCATCGCCGCCGTTATCCTGCTGACCTCGATCGGTCAGGGTGTCCAGCGCTATGTGCTGGCCGAATTCACCCAGTTCGGCACCAATCTGATCGGGGTCGTGCCGGGCCGGACAACCACCCACGGGATTTCCGGCGCCGTGATCAGCAATGTCAGGCCCCTGGCCCTGGAGGATGCTGCCGCCCTGGAGCGGCTACCGGGTGTCGTTGCCACCGTGCCGGTGGTGCAGGGGAATGCCCAGGTGGAAACCCATGATCGCCAGCGGCGCACCACGGTCTATGGCGTCGGGCCTCGGGCTCCGCTTGTCTGGCAGTTCAAGGTGGCGACTGGCAGTTTTCTGCCCGACGACGATCCACGGACTGCCAGAACCTTTGCGGTGTTGGGCAGTAAGCTGGCCTCTGAACTTTTTGGCGGGCAGAGCCCGCTGGGTCGCCTGCTGCGGGTCGGCGGTTCCCGGTTCCGGGTGGTCGGCGTCATGGAATCCAAGGGCCAGATTCTGGGCTTTGATCTGGACGATGCCATCTATATCCCGGCGGTTCGGGCCCTGGAACTCTTTAACCGGGAAAGCCTGATGGAGATCGATGTGCTCTATGCGGCCGGCGTTGCAAGCTCCGAGGTGGCGGCGGCCATCCGGCGGGTTTTGACCGCCCGGCATGGCAGTGAGGATTTCTCCATCACCACCCAGGAACAGATGATGGATGTGCTGGGCGAGGTGCTGGCTAAACTCACCATGGCAGTGGGCGCCCTGGGCGGGATTTCACTCCTGGTCGGCGGGGTCGGCATTCTTACCATCATGACCATTGCCGTGCGGGACCGCACTGCGGAGATCGGGCTGCTGCGCGCCCTGGGCGCAACCAAGCGGCAGGTGTTGACCCTTTTTCTGGGAGAGGCGGTGGCGTTGTCGGCCCTTGGCGGGACGGCCGGTCTGCTGCTCGGCTGGGGCGGGGCCTGGGTCCTGCATCTAATCGTGCCGGCCCTGCCGATCCGGCCGTCGTGGCACTATGCGTTCCTGGCCGAACTGCTTGCCGTACTGGTCGGCTTGGCGGCCGGTGTAATTCCGGCCCGGCGGGCGGCCGGCCTTGATCCGGTCGACGCACTGCGGGCGGAATAGGTTACGCAGCATCGCTTGCGGGCGGCCGGGATTGTAACTGGCAGCGGTCAGTCCGTGCCAGCCTCCTCATCGTGGTCCGCGTCCTGCCGCTTGACCACTTCGACGGTAAAGCGTCGCTCCTCCTCGTCTTCGCGGCCGGCCGGAATATAGCCTTTGACCATATCGACCAGCACGTCATAGGGGTCCAGCAGGCAGCCGCAGAAGGAACAGTTTACCGTGCGGTAGGCGGTATAGACGGTGGCACTCTTGTGCTGGCAGCCAGGTTTGCCGGTTTCCCTGAGAGACGCTCTTCTGGCGGCATCGAGTCGGATGATTTTTGCCATGCGTCTCCCTTCTTCTGAACTACGCAGGTGGATAGTCTGTAGCGCCTCACGCCGCCAGGGCGGCGATTTATCATAAAGTAACTTTTCGCCAGTTCTTACCTTTGAAAAGATAAAAAAGAATATCGAATATCGAACGCCGCTCCCGCCATCCCTGGCTCCCGCGCGGCATTAGCCCTTCCTTGGGCGTCAAGGAATAATGAATGTCGAAGGGAAACAGGGAGTTCGATGTTGAGGAACGGGTGGTTGATTTTGTCGTTCGTATAGTTCGAACCGCCAAAACCTGGCAAAGACAAAAATCGGCAACCACAACCCGAAAAAAACTTCATGATTCGAAATTCCTTGTTCGATATTCGATATTCTCCTTAAAAACCTGAACCACGAAATTTTAGCCAGTTAGGTTGAAGTTACCTGGAAGGCGTTTAGTCTGTTAGGGGCTCGGAAATTACAAGATTAGGGCTGCTTTAGCCCTGCGGGCTCGTTTTTTTTGGTCTAACAGACTACAGACTAACAGTCTAAGCGACCTGAGGACTTACCAGAATTATTCAATAATTGATGCCGTACCGTTTGGCAATGACGCCGGTCAGGGTTTTGCCGCTAAACCGGCTACTCAGCCATAGATGCTCACGGCCCGCTCGGCCGGGGACGGCTGGTCGCTGGCGGCTGATGCCTGGCGCGGGCCGGAGGAGACTAAATGAGTCGGCTGGCCGGGGTTTCCGGTGGTGTTGGCATACGCGGCTGAGGCCTTGGCCCTTTGATCGGCGGTCAGGAGGAGTTCGGCCCGGGCCGCGCTGGCCATGCCGGCGGCCTGCGCGGCGACGGACCGGTCGGTTGACGATGGTTGGGCCGGCGCCAGGGCGGCGGCCTGAATTCGTTCAGCCTTGTTCAGGGTGGCTTCGGGATCGTTGTCCACCGGGCCGACATCCAGGGAAACCTCGCCGCCGACCGCGTAGAGAACGCCGTCCGGACCTTTTTCATAGGTGTAGGAGGTGCGGCCGGCATAGCGGCCGGCAACCGCGGAGTGGGCCGCCTCATGGGCTCGGACCTCCCGGTCGCGGGCGGCAAGCTGTTTGATGAGTTGTTGGTCCTCGCGGTTTATGGAGACGGTGTCCCTGCCCTGGGCGCGGCCTGCCAGAGGGGTTTCATTGGCGGCAGTTTTGATGTCTGCCGATCCGACTTCCTGTTTCTGGTTGCGGGAGTCGTTTGGGTTGGCCGGCTGGCCGGCTGTCTGTCGACCGTTTAGAGGTTTGTCGGCAAGGAGCCCCTGGTCGCTGTTTTGCCGGCTAGCGGGCTGCATGAACACTTGGGCGGAGAGGGCGGTCGTTTGCATGGCGGTTCGGCACTCTGTGTCTGGGAATTTCTCCGATGCCGGGTTATCTTTTTACGCGACAGTTTATTCACTTGTAAAATAACATGAAAGGTCATTCTTTTGCAAGATTTTGCGTGATTAAGCCATGAGCCTGTAGACAGCGGGAACTGGTCTTACGCCAGGCGGACTGTTGACAGGATTTTACCGCGGGTATTAATATGCGATATCTGGTAACATCGGCCGGCGGATGATGCTGGGCAGAAGAGGGCCGGGGCAGATGAAACCAGGGGTGGTGTTGCGGGAAGTCGTGCTCGCCGCGTGTGACATGAATATAAGCGACAACCGTGTCCAAGAATAGCGGTCGTCTCGGGGGAGGTCAAAAATGAGCAGTACTGCAAACTACGGGTGGAGCAGCGGGCTTTCTCTGACTCTGCTGGAAAAGCTGAAAGATGATCTCAAAGTGGCCATGCGCAACAAGGACTCGGAAGTCAGGGATGCCATCCGGCAGGTTATGAGCGAATACCCGAAGCTCACGGTGCCGATCACCATGGAGAGCGGCAAGAAGACCACCCGTGGCAAGCGGCCCGAGGAGATCAGCGACGAGGATATCCTCGGTATCATCAGGGGGCTCGTGAAATCCGAAAAGATGGTGCTGGAGATCAAGAAAGAGCCTTCCTCGGTCTATCTGCGAACCCTGGAATCCTATCTGCCCCGGATGGCAACCCGTGAGGAAATCAATGCCTGGATTGCCGAACATATCGATGTCTCGAAAATGAAGAACGCCATGCAGGCCATGGGCCCGGTCATGAAGCATTTCGGCAAGCAGGCGGACGGCGCCCTGGTCAAGGAACTCCTGCAGGAACGATTCGGAGCATGATGCATGTGCAGAAGACCCTGGTCGGTCTCGGGCTGGGCCTGTTGGCTGTCGGCCTTCTCTGGCCGTGGCTTGGGAAAATACCTTTCGGCCGGTTGCCGGGGGATATTGTTATCGACCGTCCTGGCGTAAAGGTCTTCCTGCCGATCACCACCATGGCGGTGGTGAGCCTGGTCCTGTCTTTACTGCTGCGGCTGTTTCGAAAGTGATTATTGGGGACAGCCAGAAAGAAATGAGTCGGATCTGCACCCGTCGGGGAGTCTGAGGGAGAGGCACTTGGGGGTGCAGACCCGGCTCGGAGGAGAGGAAGAAGGACACGCTGACCTTAACAATGATCGCGTATCTCTCTTGGGAAACAAGATTGGTATTGTGGTTTGGTTTGTCAAGGGGAATATTTTGTCGGTCTTGAAATAAGATGGTGGCATCAGGGAACAGAACATAACAGGAATTCATGAGCCGTACACTGGTAACTGAATGAAACAAGGAGAGACAAAAGGTGAAGATTGGAAGAAATGATATGTGTCCATGCGGCAGCGGCAGGAAATTCAAAAGATGTTGCATGGGTAAGACCCGGGCGGCTGGCAGCATCGCCGCGCCCGCCCCGCCGGCCAAGCTGAGTCTCGGCTCGGAGATTGACAAGATTCAGCAGGCAGCCGAGGCCCGCGAGGCAAAACTTAGGGAATTCGGGGTGTTTGTCCTCTTTTCCACCGAACCGGGGGATGCCTGGCTGCTGGAAGTGAGCGGTGGCGATGCGGTGCAGGTCGCTGCTCAGGCAGAGCGGCTGGCGGTTGAAGTCGATGAGAATCCCGAGACCATTGCCATCAACTGGACCCACACCTTTGCGATCCGGGACAAGAAGTTTGAGACAAAAGCCTACAAGGATAAAAGTGTCGTTGTCTACGACAACTATCCAGCCCATGCCATTGCCGCGGCCGTGGCCAGGATCAAACGCCGCATTTCCCCGGATTTGCTTGATACCCTGCATCTGGAAGAATAATAACGGCGCCGGGAAAAGAGCGTGGGCGACCGACTATCCCCTGGCAGCCGGCCGATTGTGAAATTGCTTCGCAGTCTGCCGGCCCTTCTGGTCATGGGGATGATTTTCTTTTTTTCACATCTGCCTGGCAACTCTCTGGCCTTGCCGGCGATCTTCGGATTCGACAAGGTCCTGCACATGACGGCTTACGCCGGCCTGGCCGCAGCAGTGCTGTACGGGCTGCGGCCATACCGTATTGCCGGCTGGCCCGCCGTCATCCTCACTATGACCATCTGTATTTTCTACGGGATCAGCGACGAATACCACCAGTCCTTTGTGCCCGGCCGGACGGTAAGCGCCTGGGATCTGGCTGCCGATACTCTGGGCGCCTTGCTGCTGGTTGTCATGGCGTGGCGCCGGAATTGGCAGGTCGCCCGTTGGCCGACGTTTTCCTGATTTTTTTTTTGGGTTAGGGCCAGCCGCCTTTGGCAAGCGCCACCGAAATACTGCCAGAAGGCCCAGGGCGATGGTCGATTTGTCGCTATATGACTGAAAAGCGCTTCGGGTATCTACGCCCCCTCTTACCGCACTCTATTCTCGAAATTCAGTTCTTGAATTCAGTTAATTTTTATAGCGGAAAAATTTACGAAGAATATTCGTCGTCTCCCCGAGATCACAATTTCCATCCCCAATATTTCAAAAATGTTGGGAAATCCCTCAGATCCGACTCATCCCTTGCCCAAGGCTTAAGGCTTGTGTGAAAAATTGGATTATCTTCTTTGTCTCTTCCAAGCTTTTTATCTTGCCCCACCGTCCAGTTAAGGGTCCACCAGCTCATTAGAAGCCTCTCCCATGGTTTTGAGCTACCCTTTACATATCCTTTTCGATATCCCGAATTTTCATAGAAAGATGTTGATCCCATGCCTTCCAAAGATAGCCTTTGCAGGGAGTCAAGAGGCTGAATATGTGCTTTTTCGGTTTTGTAATTCATTAATACAGATGCGGATGATACTGCTATCTCTTCAACCCTATGCGAATCGTTTTTTATGAATATTAGTGTAATTGCTTGGTCGAGTGGTACATCCTTGAAATCAAGTAAGCCTGGGAGGTTCTCCCCATAGGCAGTTTGACGTTCTATATTCCAGCCATCAGGAAAAGCATCTCGTGGCGTGTATGAAGTCGGGATAAATACAAGGTAACAGCCGCAAGTTTGTACGGTCGTGTAGAGAATAGGCATACCATCTTTGTTTAGTGTAACCACGACTATTACCCCAACATTTTTACCCCAACCAAGGAAGAAGGGAAAGATGCTGAAAGGTACTTTTTCGAAGTGTATCCGATATATCAAGTTTGTATATGACTCTTTTTGGGTAGTGAATTTTCTTGTTTCAGCATAAATGGTTGGTATTTCAGGGTTAACATAAATCTCTTCTTTCGTATCTCCGGTGGCCTTTGAGCTCGGTGTGCCGACAAGATTGTGCTTTTCGTTGGGATTTGCAATTATGAAAACTGGCAAATGCTGCCTTGCTATTGAATTGTCATAGTCTACGATATAAGCTAATTGATTGTTTTCTTTATAGTGTTGAGGAAGTGTTGCACATGAAGTGAGAAAAACAAGGAAAAGTAGAGGCAATTGAAATACAATCATCCTAGCGCATGAGTTCATTTATCGATTTCCTTTGCGAAATGTCTAACACGCGGGTGACCCGCCGGTCGAAGCCCGGGGCGGTGTGTCGAGCCGCTGGTTGGAATTACTCTCGTATATTGTTCGACGGGCAATTAGGCAGGCGTTAGGGCATGTATACCAGCAAGGCGTTTACCGATGCTCGCCTTTGCGATTTTTAAATCGTAAGACGCCTGAAGATTGAGCCAATATTGCGGCGACTGGTTGAACGCACGACCAAACAGCAACGCTAGCTCTGCTGTCACCGGACGATCAGCCTTGATAACATGGGAAATCCGCATTGGCGATACCCCGATAGTACGCGCGAACTCAGCCTGAGATATACCCATTTCGCCCAAGATTTCCGCCAAGAATTCCCCCGGATGAATTGCAGGCAAACCATTCTTGACCATGATTGCATCTCCTTTAGTGATAGTCAACGATTTCAACGTCATAAGCAGCGCCATTTTCGAAGCGGAAACATATGCGCCATTGGTTGTTGATGCGAATGCTCCATTGACCGGCGCGGTCGTGAACCAACGATTCAAGTCTGTTGGACGGCGGAAAACGTAAGTCTTCAAGACAGGTGGCCCCGTCCAATTGCATCAAGCGCATGGTCGCGCGCTTCCGTATCTCTGTCGGAAAGCGGCGTGATTTGCCAGTGGCAAAAAAGCGCTCCGTTTCGGCAGAGGTAAATGTCTGAATCATGGGATGATTGTAAACAAATTGTTTATTGGTGTCAAGTGGCCGGTCTAAGGGGGTGGGTGTCGAGGAAGGGCCTTGCTTGTCGAGGTATGATTTCTTCCATCTATTTTCGATGGTAGG
>Ga0156789_1075_pt7 | contig 24093 bp, 24 predicted proteins | sample RifOxyD3_FD_110738 | JGI IMG/M metagenome (GOLD analysis project Ga0156789, IMG submission 110738) | Deltaproteobacteria bacterium RIFOXYD12_FULL_57_12 | reverse complement strand
TTCCGAATGCTGTTTTCCTTCGGTACATTGCCCACCTCCAATCACGAGGAATCGACGCTGCCAGGTATGCGGAGTATAAAAAATGGCTGCGTTTTTATCTCGATTTCTGCGACAAATATCCGATGCCGGAAGACTTGGCCGAGCGGGTGCGCCTCTTCATGGACAAGCTGCGGGCCAAGAAACAGTCTGAGGCGCAGCTCAAGTGTGCCGCCCATGCTGTTTCGCTCTACTTCGAGATGCAAAGGAGTGAGCGCAAATCTCCGTCGAAGGGTGTGGCTGAAGGCAAGGCAGTAGCCGGTGCATACCCAGCCCAAGCAGGCTCTCCGCAAATTAAACCAACGAAACAGGCAGAAGGAAAAACTGGGTATGCGGTCGCAAAACCGGCTGTTTCGGCGGTTCCGCCCGCTGCAAAGCAATCGGCAATGCCACCGGGAAGATTTGCTGTCAATAGATCGCACTTTTCCGAGGATGGGTATGTGGTCACCACCAATTCTCCCGAGTGGGATGCGGTGCTGGCAACTTTGGCGGCGATGGCTGGAGAGATAAAACTACGTCACTATTCCAGGAAGACCCTGCAAACTTAGGGACTCGGAAATTACTAATGTACCTGGATCGCGCCCGGATTGGGGTCAGATTTGGCTGGGCCGATTGAGCACCCCAAGAGTATTTGCTTCGCGGCACAAAACCGCAGGCGTAGCAGCGCTACGTCGAGGATTTTGTGATTGAGGCACAGTCAAAGATGGCCCGAAGACGGGATGCGTTATGGTATATTGGTAATTTCCGAGTCCCTTATGCACTCTGGGCGCGGAAGTTTCAGCGTTTTCTGAAGAACAAAGCGCCCCGGGATCTGACGACCGTCGAGGTCAAGGAATATCTCACCTATCTGGCGGTAAAGAGCAAGGTTGCCGCCTCGACCCAAAACCAGGCCTTCAATGCCCTTCTGTTTCTCTATCGTCACGGATTGAAAAGAGAGTTCGGTGAACTGCGCGATGTGCCGCGGGCGAAGAAATCGCTGTACATTCCGGTGGTGCTCTCCCGGCCGGAGATCGATGCGATTTTAAAGCTGTCCTATCCCCACAATTTGCTGGTGAGCCTCTTGTTCGGTTGCGGGCTGCGGTTGTTCGAGGGGCTGCAGATCAGGGTGCGGGATTTTAATTTCGATGCCGGCATGCTTACCATCCATGGCAAGGGGAAAAAGGACCGGACCTTGCCGATTCCACTAACCATCACCCCGGAGTTGAAGGCGCAGATAACGGTGGTGACGGAACTGCATGACAAGGATCTGGCGGGGGGATACGACGGGGTGTTTCTGGATGATGCGGTGGAAAAGAAATATCCCAAGGCGCCGAAGGAGTTGATCAATCAATGGTTTTTTCCGCAGAAGTCGCTGACGGTGGTGGCGGAGACCGGCAAAAGAAGGCGCTATCATCTTCATGAATCCGACCTGCCGGAAGCGCTTTATGCCGCCGTCCGCAGGGCAAAAATACCCAAGCGCGTTACGGCCCACACCTTCCGCCACTCTTTCGCTACCCACCTCTTAGGGACTCGGAAAATACTAATTTACCATAACGCATCCCGTCTTAGGGCCACCTTCGGCCGCGCCTCAATCGCAAAATCCTCGTCGTAGCGCTGCTACGCCTACGGTTTTGCTCAATCGGCCCAGCCAAATCTGACCCCAATCCGGGCGCGATCCAGGTATATTAGTATTTTCCGAGTCCCTTACAGGCCAATTACGATATCCGGACCATCCAAAAACTGTTGGGCCACGCCAGTTTGAAAACGACCATGATCTACACCAGCTGTGTACCGGTCATGACTGTGAAAGAGCCGAAAAGTCCGCTCGATTTGTGACGGAGTTGGCAGGGTCGCATGAAAAGAAGTTTGCCGGCGTGAAACGCGAAAACCGGTTTTTCCGGTGCGGCGCCGGATGTTAGCAGGGAGCCAGCTCGCCATGATCATCAGCCAATACCAGGTAGATGCCTTTGCAAGTCGGGTATTCGAAGGCAATCCCGCCGCCGTCTGCCCCTTGGATGCCTGGCTGGACGACCGCCTGCTGCAGGCCATTGCCGCGGAAAATAATCTCTCCGAGACCGCCTTCTTTGTGCCCTCGGCAAAGGGGTTTGGCCTGCGCTGGTTCACGCCGGTCAGTGAGATCGATCTCTGCGGCCACGCGACTCTGGCTGCGGCCCATGTGATTTTTGAGGTTCTTGGCTATTCCGGGCAGGCCATCACCTTTGAGACGCGCAGCGGCGATCTTGTCGTAGCGCGGCAGGGCGACCAGTTGGCCATGGACTTTCCCGCCATGCCGCCCAAGTCCTGTGCCCTGCCCGATGCATTGCTGAAAGGACTCGGCCGTCTGCCGGTCGAGGTGCTGCGGGCCGACGATTACCTGGCCGTGCTCGAGAGCGAGGCGGTTGTGCGCGCCATTTTGCCGGATTTCTCCTTGCTGGCTACACTTGAGGCGCGCGGTGTTATTATCACCGCGCCTGGTGAGGAGGTTGATTTTGTCAGCCGTTTCTTTGCGCCCGCCTATGGGATTCCCGAAGACCCGGTTACCGGCTCGGCGCATTGTGAACTGGCGCCCTACTGGGCAAAGAGGCTCGGCAAGTCGCTTCTGCGCGCCCGGCAGGTTTCCAGACGCGGCGGCAATATCACCTGCGAGATGAAGGGCGATCGGGTGATGCTGACGGGGCGGGCAGTGACCTTCATGGAGGCAAGGATTTACTTAACTGCCCAAGCTGGTTAGTCCGTTATGATTCGAACTCATTCCTTGGAATGCCAGATTGCCGGATGATGGATTGGAGTGTGCCAATCCGCAGTTCGGCATGGTTTGGAACTGGCACGGTGACCGTTGTGCCAGGGATTTGCTTCTGCATCACGATATGGCTGCCGCGCTGCCGAACTTCCAGGAATCCGTGGCGCGCCAGGATGGCGCAGACCTGTATCCCGGAGAGGACACGGAGCTTACCCAACGGCAACCTCCAATCGAGTCACATACACTTCCTCGTGCAGGCGCGTCTGAATCTCATTGCTTGAGGCCGTTTCGAAAAAGAGTTCCAGCGCCTCCCGAAGATTTTCACGGGCTTCTTCGATTGTTTCGCCCTGACTGGCGATATCAAGTTCCGGGCAGAGCGACACATATCCGCTCCCTTCGCGCTCGATAATTGCCGTAAGTTGTTTTCGCATGGTATCCACTCCAATTTTCCGAATCGTCATCCTAGTGTCCCGTTTGGTTAATTCTTTCTAGCAATTGTTGGCCCTCGCGGCCCCTCGCCGCGTTGCCGAAAACTCGACATAGCGCTGCTATGCCTTCGTTTTGGCGTCTTGCGAGGAACCACGATGTCTCAACAATTTCCTGCAACAATTAACCGCACGGGACGCTGGGTTTTGCGTGCCAAAGTCTGTGGGTCGTTATTATGACCATGAATCATGGTACGTTACTGAAGGGCATTGAGGCAAGATAATTGACTCCGTGGATTCTCTTTCTGTCAGCCTTAATTGCCGCGCCGCTGTTTCAACTTCTCGGCCGGCTCGATCGTCATGGCGCCGAGTTTGCTTTTGTCGAGCCAGTTCAAGGGATCCTCCGGGGTCGGACCTCGGCGGATTTCGAAATGAAGGCCGGGGCCGAGAATCGCGTCGTCGGCCCCGGAAACGCCGACCACCTCTCCCTTAGCGACCTTTTCGCCTTCCTTTTTGTAAAACTCCGCCGCCCTTGAGACGATGGTGTAATACTGCTGGCCATGGTCGATGATCAGGATGTTGCCATAGCCCTGCATGGTGCCGGCGTTGATGACCCGGCCGTCATACACGGCCCGGATCTGGGTGCCGGCCGGGGTTTTGATGTCGATGCCCCTGGCAATGGCATCGATGCCGAATTTACCGGTGTTCTGCCCGAAGTTGGTAATCACAGAGCCGGTCACCGGTGGTTCGAGTCTGCCTTTCTGGGCGGCAAATGACGGGTTGGTCTTCTGGCCGGCGGCCGGGGCGGCCTTCTGCTTCTGATCGGGTGCCGGAACTGCCTTCTGCTTCTGATCGGTTGGCGAGGGCGCGGCGGGGGGGGCTGGGGAATCGGCGATTTCGTCAGCAGCCGGGGCGGTTTTTTTGTTTTTGAGTTTTTTCAGGGATTCCGTCAGATCGTTGGCCGCGTCTTCGATTTCCGCCGCTGCCTGCTGGTAGAGGTTTTTTTCCGTGCTGATCCGTTTCAGCAGATTCTGCTTTTCCTTGTGGGTGCTGGCAAGCTGCCGCTCCTGCTGGGTGACCTCGGACATGAGTTCCAGGAGCCGGGCCTTTTCGCGGCCGTGTTCCTTTTTGGCCTGTTCCAGACCGTTGATCGTGTTGATATAGCCGGCAATGGCCTTGCGGTCATACTGCAGCAGGTTCAGGAAATTCTCTTGAAAGCTTAAGAGCTCGGGGAGGGTGTTGGCGGAAAAGAGCACATTGAGCAGGGTGACGGTGCCGGAGCGGTAAAAGGCGGCCAGCCTTTTTTCCACATGGGGCTTCAGGAATTCCTTCTCGGCCGTGGTGCGGATGAGGGCCCGCTGTTTTTCATTGAGGAGATTTTCTTGGTCCTGGTAGCCCTTGTTCAGGTTCGTGAGTGTGGAGCGTTGGTCCAGGAGACGCTGGTTGATCGACTCCAGTTCGGTGAGGACCCCCCGTTCCTTTTTTTTGGTGTCAAGGACCTTGAGTTTTTGTTCGATGATGCTTTCCTGCAGCCGCTGGATTCGTTCGTTCTGGTCACCAAGCCGGCTGCCGGGCCGGTTGACCGGCCAAGCCGACTCTTCGGCGGCACCGGCAATGGAGCCGAACCCAGCCGCTATGAGCAGGCAGACGAGAAGCAGCGACAGAACCAGCCGTGGACGGCCGTGAGTCCGGCGGGTTGCGCCGGGGTGTGGTCGGCCGTAACGAGCAACGGTGCAATGTTGGCTGTCCAGGGTGTCCATTTCAGATACGCAGGAATTTCCGCATGGCGCTGAGGCTGCCGACCGTGCAGAGCAGAATGCCGGCCGCAACGATTAAACCGATTGTCGTCGGGGCGAAAAAAGTGAACTCGAACAGGTTTAAAAAAGTCGGGCCGCTGAACAGTTTGGCGATCCAGCGGTAGAGAAGATGCAGCGACAGAATGCCCAGGGCCGAGCCCAGCAGGCCCTGCAGCAGCCCTTCAATGACAAATGGCATCTGGATATAGCTGTTGGTCGCGCCGAGCAGCCTGAGGATCTCCAGCTCCGCCTGCCGGTTGATCACGGCCAGCCGGATGGTGTAGGCCACCATGAAGGTCGAGGTCAGAATCAAGAGGACGCCGCTCAGCACGACGATGAGTTGGATCAGCTTGGTGAAGTAGTGGAAGCGTTCCACCCAGCCATGGCCGTACTGCACCTTGGTCGCCCCGGGCAAGGTGGCCAGATAGTCGGAGAAGACCTTGATCCGGGCGAGGCTGTTCAGGTCCTTTTCCGGATAGACCTCGATGGAGGGCGGCAGGAACGCCGGATTCATGTCGGTCAGGATATCGCGGTCGTCGCCGAGTTGTTCGGCCAGCCGCTGGAAGGCCTCGGCCCGCGAGACAAAGAGAACCTTTTCCACCGGGTTGAAATCGTTTATCTTTTTCTTGAGTTGCTCCTGCATCTCCGGTACGGGTTCGTCTTCCAGGTAGATGGTCAGGCGCAGATTGTCGCCGAGTTTTTCGCTGGCCTTCATGACATTGGTATAGATCAGAAAGAAAAAGGCAAAGATCAGAACCGACAGGCTCACAGTCAACAGGGTCATGAACTGGGTGGGCCAGGTTTTTTGCAGATTCCGGCCGGTCTGGGTCAGGACATGGGATATGAACTTCATAAAACCGTCTTCCCCGTTTATGGTTGAAGGGTGGGGCGCGTGGCGATTAGCCGGCCGTTGGCAAGCTCCAGAACCCGGTGGGTGGTATTCTGAAAGATGTGCTCGTCGTGGGTGGCGATGATGATGGTGCTGCCGGCGTCGTTGTACTGTTTGAAGAGCTTCATGACCAGTTCCGTGGTGACGGGATCCAGGTTGCCGGTTGGCTCGTCGGCCAGGATTAAGACCGGATAGTTGGCCACGGCCCGGGCGATGGCGACCCGCTGCTGCTCGCCCCGGGAAAGCTTCTCCGTCTGGGTGTCGTGCTTGTGCTCCAGTTTGAGCATCTGCAAGAGCTCGTTGACCCGGTTGCGGATGGCCCGGAAATTTTCATAGGAAACCTCCATGGCCATGCCGATATTCTGGGCCACTGTCCGGTCGGGCAGCAACTTGAAGTCCTGGTGGGCCATGCCGATCTGCTGTCGGAAGGCGGGGATTTCCTTGGCCTTCATTTTGGTAAGGTCCTTGCCCGCCACCTCCACCAGGCCCTTGGTCGGCGGTTCGATGCCGCTGATCAGTTTCAGGACCGTTGATTTGCCGGCGCCGCTCATGCCGGTTAAAAAAACCATCTCCCCCTTGTCCACCGTGAGCGAGAAATCCTCAAGGGCGGCCACATCAGGGGGATAGATTTTTGTGGCCTTGACCAGGTCGACCATTGTCTTATTCATAAGTTCGTAAGTCCAGCCTACTTGATGATTTTGTCGAATATCCGGAAGGCCGCTTGAACCACCGGTGTGTCGGCCGGCAGCGTTAGGTATGATTCGCCGCGCAGTTCCTGGCCGGTCAGCACCGCGCTGTCGGGCAGGGTGCCGGCCAGGGGCAGGTCAGCCGCTGCCACTGTTTCCTCGATTCTGGCCATGAGTTCGGCCGGGGTCGGCTCCGGCAGCCGGTTGACGATCAGATATTTATTCTTTACCTCCATGGCGAGCGGGCCGGTGAGCTCCGCAATCCGGCGGGCAGTAAGGATGCCGCGCGCTGAGGGGTCGGAGACGATCAGCAGCAGGTCGATGCGCCGCAGGTTCATCCGGCTCAGATGTTCCATGCCCGCTTCATTATCCACCAGGATATACCGATAATTTGCCGCCAGCTTGTCCATGGTCATGGCCAGATGCTGGTTGGCGGCGCAGTAGCAGCCGGGCCCGTCGGGCTGGCCCATGACCAGCAGGTCGAAGCCGTTTTCCTCGATCAGAGCCTGATGGACCTTCATCTCCATGAACTGGTCCCGGGTGATATGGACCGGGATATCATTCTTCAGTTCCTTGCGGATTTGACCGAGGGTCAAGTCGACCTTCAGGTTCAGAAGTTCATTGAGATTGGCATTGGCATCGGCGTCGACCGCCAGGACCGGGGTGCGGCGGTTCGTCAGCAGATAGTGAATCAGCAGGGCCGAAAGGGTGGTTTTGCCGGTTCCCCCCTTGCCGGCCATGGCTATGACCATGGGCATGAAAATCCCTCCCGACGACATGGCGTTGCTGTAACTGATTTGGATGAACAATGACGAAATCGAGACAATGGGCTGCTCCTGTGCGGGCATTGCATGTTGATGCCGCAAACAACTATAAGGGGGCCATCCCCCGGATGTCAAACAGAAAGGTATTCGCTATTGCGGTACTGCTGGACATTTACAATTTACCCTTGCAACTTGCATCGTACCTGGTATTGTACCCTATTTCATCGGCCACAGGCGATTATGCTTCACATTTCTGGCCTGTTGCCGTACGAGCCGCCCCAGGCGCCGTGTTTGTCATTTCCCATTGGCATCGGTGGCGGCAATTCAGACTTTTTGCAAAGATCAGCAGCTTGGCAAGATACGTTACGAAGGAGATGTGTATGGATTATCGGGCAACATTGAATCTGCCCCAGACCGAGTTCAAGATGAAGGCCAATCTTGCCCAGAACGAGCCGCTGCTTCTGGAAAGCTGGGACAAGGCGGACCTCTACGGCCAGGTACAGGCGAGCACTGCCGGCCGGCCTCTCTATATCCTGCATGACGGCCCGCCTTACGCCAACGGTCATATCCACCTGGGCACCGCCTTTAACAAGGTGCTGAAGGACATTATCCTGAAATCCCGGCGCATGGCCGGCTATCATTGCCCCTATGTGCCGGGTTGGGATTGCCACGGCCTGCCGATCGAGCACAATGTCGACAAGGAACTCGGCCCTAAGAAACGGGAAATCGGCATCCTGGCGGTGCGGGCCGCCTGCCGGCGTTACGCGGAAAAATGGATCGACATCCAGCGCCGGGAATTCCGGCGGCTCGGGGTGCTGGGCGACTGGGACAACCCCTATCTGACCATCAGCTATGGCTATGAGGCAGCCATTGCCCGGGAGTTCAACCGGTTCCTGCTGGCGGGCAGCGTGGTCAAAAGCAAGAAGCCGGTTTACTGGTGTTCTTCCTGCCGGACCGCCCTGGCCGAGGCCGAGGTGGAATACTATGACCACCGTTCGCCCTCGATTTATGTCAAGTTTCCAATGGCGGATGCTCTCGATGATCTCGTGCCCGGTTTGAGCGGACGGTCGGCATTTGTGGTGATCTGGACCACCACCCCCTGGACCCTGCCGGCCAACCTGGCCGTGGCCCTGCATCCGGACTTTGCCTATGCGGCGGTGGCAGTGGACAACGAGGTCTGGATCATGGCCGAAGGCCTGGTCGAGCAGGCCTTTGCCGCGTTTGGCCGCACCGATTATGAAATCATCGCCACCTTTGCCGCCGGCCAACTGGCCGGCCGTAAATGCCGCCATCCCTTTCTGGCGCGCGAATCCCTCATCATCCTTGCCTCCTATGTGACCCTGGACACCGGCACCGGCTGCGTGCATACCGCGCCGGGCCATGGCCGGGAAGACTACCAGAGCGGCCTGCAGCACAATCTGCCTGTTCTGTCGCCCGTGGATGACGGCGGCCGTTTTACCGACGAGGCCGGGCCCTATGCCGGCATGTTCATCCTGGATGCCAACCCGGTGATCAACAAGGACCTGGCCGCGAGCGGGCTGCTGGTGAAGGAGGCAGCGCTCAGCCACAGTTATCCGCATTGCTGGCGCTGCAAGAAACCGGTCATCTTCCGGGCCACCGAGCAGTGGTTCATCTCCATGGAGGAGAATGGCCTACGCCGGAAGGCCCTGGCCGCGATCAAGGAGGTGGCCTGGACCCCGAAGTGGGGGATGGAGCGAATTTACGGCATGGTCGAGGCGCGGCCGGACTGGTGTCTGTCGCGGCAGCGGACCTGGGGCGTGCCGCTTACCGTCTTCACCTGTAAAAAATGCGGCGAGGTCCTTCGGGATGCAGAGGTGGTGGCCCGGATTGACGCGCTGTTCCTGCAGGAGGGCGCCGACGCCTGGTTCAAGCATGAGGCGGCTGATTTTTTGGGTGCTGAGACGCGCTGTAAAAAATGCGGGTCCGCGGAGTTTGCAAAGGAGACGGACATCCTGGATGTCTGGTTTGATTCCGGGGTGAGTTTCGCGGCCGTTCTTGAAGAGCGCGTTGATCTGCGCGCCCCGGCCGATCTCTATCTGGAAGGCAGCGACCAGCACCGGGGTTGGTTCCAGAGTTCGCTCCTGGCCGCGGTCGGCACCCGGGGCCTGCCACCCTATCACGGGGTGCTGACCCATGGGTTCGTGGTGGATGGCCAGGGCAAGAAGATGTCCAAGAGCATTGGCAATGTCATTGCCCCGGAAGAGGTGATCAAGAAGTACGGGGCCGAGATTCTGCGGCTGTGGGTGGCGAGCGAGGATTACCGGGACGATATCAAGATCTCCGACGAGATTCTGCGGCAGCTCTCCGATGCCTACCGCAAGGTTCGCAACACGATCCGTTACCTGCTCGGCAACCTGGCCGACTTTGATCCGGCGCGGCATAAGGTAGCGTACGGTGATCTGGAGGAGTTGGATCGTTGGGCCCTGCATCAGTTTGAGTCCTTGAAGCGCAAGGCGTTCAAGGCGTACGAGCAGTTTGAGTTTCATACGATCTTTCATGCGTTGCATCAGTTCTGCGGGGTGACGATGAGCGCCTTTTACCTGGATGTCATCAAGGACCGGCTCTACACCGCGCCGACCGATTCCCGCGAGCGCCGCGGGGCGCAGACCGTGCTCGCCGAGATTCTCGAGGGACTTCTGCGGCTGATGGCGCCGGTGCTGAGCTTTACCGCGGCCGAGGCCTGGGAGTATCTGCCGGCCGGGGCCGGGCGCGAGTCCAGCGTCTTCCTGGGGCTTTTCCCCGCCGAGGTTGATGAACTGCTTGATCCGGAACTCGATGCCAGATGGAAGAAACTGCTGGCGGTGCGGGCCGAGATTACCAAGACCCTGGAACTGGCCCGGCAGGACAAGATTATCGGTCATCCCCTGGAGGCCGAGGTGCGGGTTGCGGTAAGCGGCGAGCTGGCGGATTTTCTGGCGGACAAGTGGGAGACGCTGAAGGCCATTGCCATTGTTTCCGAACTGGTGGCGGTGGAAGATGCAGGGCCGGGCGCCTTCCGTAGCGAGGAATTTCCAGAGTTGCAGGTGACGGTCCGGGCCGCGGCCGGCGAGAAGTGCGAGCGCTGCTGGATGCGCTCGACAACCGTCGGCCAGGATAGCGATCATCCGCAGATTTGCGGCCGGTGCGCGACCGCGGTCGCTGCTAGCCGTTGAAACCGGCTTTGGGCGGGTTTCAGCACTCTTTATGCAGGAGGATTTTCAGACATTGCAGGCTCCAGGCAGCATGAAACGACCGGCGGCGTATCTTGAACTGATCGGGCCCATGCTCCTGGTGGTGGCGGCCGACCAGCTGACCAAGTTCTGGGTGCTGGACGCCTTCCGTGCCAGTGGCGAGGCCAGGGCGGTTATTCCCGGCTTCTTCAATCTGGTGCTGGTCGCCAACACCGGCGCCGCCTTTGGTTTTTTAGCCGGTGAGTATGGCCGCTGGCGGCAGATTTTTTTCGTGGCGGTGGCCGTGTTCGCCCTGGTGGTCATGGTCTTTGCCTATCACCATTTTCGTGCCTGCGGCCGGCTGTACGGCGTGGCGATCGGCATGATTGCCGGCGGCGCCTTAGGCAATCTGATTGACCGGCTGCGCTTCGGCGCCGTGGTTGATTTTCTGGATTTTTTTATTAAGGGGTACCACTGGCCGGCCTTCAACGTGGCGGATTCCGCCATCACCGTCGGCGTGGGATTGTTTCTGCTTATCTCGTTTCTGGAGTCGGGAAAGGAGAGGCTGTAGGAGTTTAGGCTGTAGGCTATTAGCAGGTTGTTTAGTTTTTTAGCTATCAGCCTAACAGGCTACAGTCTAAGCAACCTTATTTTTAAACAAGGAGTAAGGTTCATGAGTAGTTCTGCGGGAAAAATTGCGGTGCTGTTTCCCGGGCAGGGATCGCAGTTTGTCGGAATGGGCAAGGAATTTCTGGCCACCGACCCGGCGGCCGAGGCATTGATGGAGCTGGCCGAAAAGGTGACCGGCTTTCCGGTGCGTTCTCTCTGTCTGGACGGGCCGCTCGAGGAACTTACCCGGGCAGTGCATCTGCAGCCGGCCATCACCGTGATCAATCTTATCTGCTGGCAGGCCCTGCGACAGGCCGGGATTGCGCCCGATTTTGTTGTCGGCCACAGCCTCGGCGAATACAGTGCCCTGTGCGCGGCCGGGGTGCTGACCCCGGAAGACACCCTGCGGCTGGTCACGGAAAGAGGGCGGCTCATGGAGCGGGAAGGGTTGAAGCATCCCGGCGGCATGCAGGCCGTGCTCGGCCTTACCCTGGAAGAGGTGCTCGGGATTCTGGACCGCCTGACAGGCAACGGCACGGTGACGGCGGCCAACCACAACTCGGAGAAACAAGTTGTCATTTCCGGCGATTTTGCGGCGCTGGCCGAGGCGGCGGCCCTGGTCGCGGCGCAAGGCGGCAAGGCGATCCCGCTCCAGGTGAGCGTCGCCAACCACAGCCCGTTGGTCGCCGAGGCGGTTCCAGACTTTGAACAGGCCATGGCCAAGGTGGTGTTTCAGTCGCCGACACTGCCGGTTTTTTTCAATGTCACCGCGGCCGAGGAACAGGAGCCGGCCGCCATCCGCGGCATCATGGCTCGGCAGATTGCCAGTCGGGTTCGTTGGTTCGAGATCATCAACGAGTTGCTGGCCAGGGAAACGCGGATTTTTATCGAGGTCGGGCCCAAGACCGTTTTAACCGGGCTTCTTAAAAAAATTGTGCCCAAGGGTTATTTGTACCAGGGCCTGCAGTTTGACACGCCAACCGCCCTTGCCGACTGTCTGCGGAAACTGGCGGGATGACAATTGTACCCGGCGCTCGGGAATGGCCTGTTGTTGATGAGGCTTGACATTCTTCTCATATCCAGTTATTTTTCTCCGTTTTTCAGGGCGGTGGACTCGGCCCGTTCGGCTTGCCGGCGCGCCACCATGCAGATTATTGATTGAGGTTATTCCCGGGACTGACCGGTTGTCCAACGGGAACGGCAATACATACGGGATAAAGCGGCATGTTTGAGAATCTTACAGATCGGCTGCAGAAGGTATTTAAGGATCTTCGGGGCCATGGCACGCTCTCCGAGGAAAATATTCAGGATGCCCTGCGCGAGGTGCGACAAGCCTTGCTGGAAGCCGATGTCAGCTTCAAGGTCGTCAAGGATTTTGTCAAGACCGTGGCGGAGCGCGCGGTCGGCCAGGAGGTTGTCGGCAGTCTGTCGCCAGGCCAGCAGGTCATCCGGATCGTGCATGACGAACTGGTGGCCCTGCTCGGTGGCCAGACCGAGACCCTGAAGCTCGACGGCCGTCAGCCGGTGGTGATCATGCTCGCCGGCCTGCAGGGTTCCGGCAAGACCACGACCGCCGCCAAGATCGCCAAACAGTTGCTGAAGAAAGGCCGGCGGCCCTATCTGGTGCCGGCGGACGTCTATCGACCGGCCGCCATCCACCAATTGCAGGTGCTGGGCGAGCGGATCGGGGTGCCGGTGCATCCCTCCCAGGCCAGCGAAGATCCGGTGGCGATCTGTCGGGCCGCGGTATTGGCGGCGGCTGGCGGCCGCTTCGACACCTTGCTCGTTGACACGGCCGGCCGCCTGCATGTCGATGCTACGCTGATGGAGGAGTTGCGCCGGATTAAAGCGGCGGTACAGCCAGCCGAGATCCTGTTCGTGGCCGATGCGATGACCGGGCAGGATGCGGTTACGGTGGCGGAAAAGTTCAACGCGGACCTTGATCTCACCGGTGTGATCCTCACCAAGATGGAAGGCGATGCCCGGGGCGGCGCCGCCCTTTCCATCAAGAGCATCACCAATCGGCCCATCAAGTTCGTGGGCGTGGGCGAAGACCTGGATGCCCTGGAGGTTTTTCACCCCGATCGGCAGGCCTCCCGTATTTTGGGCATGGGCGACGTCCTCTCCTTGATTGAGCGGGCAGAGGCGGTTGTTGATCAGAAGCAGGCGGAAGAGCTTGCCCAGAAGATTCGAAAGAACACTTTTTCCCTTGAGGATTTTCGTGATCAGATCCAGCAGATAAAGAAAATGGGTTCCCTGGAACAGATCATGGGCATGATCCCGGGGTTCAGCAAGCTGAAACAGTTGAAGGATGCCCCCAAGCCGGATGAGCGGGAACTGGTGCGGGTCGAGGCAATCATCAATTCGATGACCAGCCGGGAGCGGCAGAATTACCATATCATCGACGCCAGCCGTCGGTTGCGGATTGCCAGAGGCAGCGGCACCGATGTGCAGGATGTCAACAAGGTGTTGAAAAGCTACACGCAGATGCTCAAGATGATGAAGAAATTTCGCGGTCATCCGGGAATCGTGGGTGGCAAGAAAAGACGGAAATTGCCAAAGGGAATGGCCAGGTAACTTGAAAAATCACAGGCGGCACGGAAGCATGTTGCGGTGCCCGCCGGCCGGCAGAACGGTGCGCTATCGCATAATATACTTGAGGAGGAACAGCAGGGCATGGCTATAAAGATTCGTTTGACAAGACTAGGTAGGAAAAAAATGCCGTATTACCGGATCATCGTGGCCGATGTCGAGGCCAAAAGGGACGGTCGGTTTCTTGAGGTGATCGGCACCTACGACCCGCTGAAGGATCCGATTGCGGTGGCCTTCAACGATGAAAAGTTGCAATACTGGCTGTCGAAAGGGGCACAGCCTACCCGCACGGTCAAGAGTTTGATCAGCAAGCACGCTGCCGCCACTCCTGCGGCGGAATAGGTCTGCCGCCATGAAAGAACTGGTTGCCCATATCGCCACTGCCCTGGTTGATCAGCCCGACGCCGTCCGGATTAGCGAGGTGGAACAGGATGATGTGGTTGTCATCGAGCTGGCGGTTGCCAAGGAGGATCTTGGCAAGGTGATCGGTAAACAGGGCAGGACGGCCCGGGCCATGCGCACGCTGCTGACGGCGGCGGCCGGCATGGTCGATAAGCGGGTTCGCCTGGAAATCGTCGAGTAGGATGGACGGCACGGCCGAATGTTCCGATCGGAGTACGGCGGCGTCAATGGCCGGCTCGGTGCTGGTCGGCCGGGTGGTCAAGCCCCAGGGCATACGCGGTGAACTGAAGATACAGGTTTACTCGCGGGATCCTGAGAATATCAGGGCGTACAGCAAGATAACTCTGGTTGATCCGGCCTCCCGGGCGGCGCGTGCTTATGAGGTAGAGGGGGCCAGGGCGCAGGGCAGGGCGGCCTTTCTGCAACTCGCAGGGGTTGCGGCCAGGAATGAGGCGGCGGCGCTGGTCGGGCATGAACTCTGGGTGCTGAAGGAGGAGTTTCCCCCACTCGGCCCGGATGAGTATTACTGGCATGAAATGCAAGGCGCGCTTGTCGTTTGCGACGACGGCAGGGAACTGGGCGAGGTTTCCTCCCTTTTTGAGACAAGCGCCCATGATGTCCTGGTGGTAACCGGCCAGGGCCATGAATATCTGATTCCGATTCGGGCGGGTTTTGTTCGCTGGCAGGACGATGCAAAGCGGACCCTGATCGTTTCCCCGCCGCCCGGGCTGCTTGACCTGAACGATTAAGAGCTTGATTTCGGATAATCTCTTATCAGGCGGCCGGACCGTGCGAAGTTCAGGAAGGCGTGGTGGCGTATGCGTTTTGATATTCTGACCATCTTCCCGCCGCTCCTGGAGTCGCCGTTGCAGGAAGGGATTATCCGGCGGGCCATCCAGGATGGAAAGATAGAGATCGCGGTCCATAATATCCGTGATTTTGCCGTTGACCGGCATGCGATGACCGATGACCGGCCATTCGGCGGCGGCGAGGGCATGGTCATGAAACCGGAGCCGATTGCCGCGGCCCTGCAGCATGTCCGGGAACAGGCGCCGGGCGGCCGGGTGGTTCTGCTCTCCCCCCAGGGACGACCGTACACCCAGCAGGTCGCGCTCGAGTTGGCGGCCGTGGAGCACCTGGTTCTGATCTGCGGTCGTTACGAAGGGGTCGATGAGCGGATTCGGGACCATTACGTTGATGAGGAAATTTCCATCGGCGATTATATCCTGACCGGCGGCGAACTGGCGGCCCTGGTGCTGGTAGATTCCATCACCCGCCTGCTGCCCGGGGTTCTTGGGTGCGCCGAGTCCGCGGCCCAGGACACCTTCAGCCGCTGTCTGCTGAAGAATCCGCAGTATACGCGGCCGCGGGTTTTCGCCGGGCATGAGGTGCCGGCGGTGCTGGTCAACGGGGACCACGAGGCGATTGCCGAATGGCGGTTTGTCGCTGCGGTGCAGGCGACCATGACCCGGCGGCCGGATCTGTTGGCCGGGGTGTCCTTCAGTGAGAAAGAGATGGCAGCCCTGCGGAAAAAAGGCATGCTGGCCGCCATCGGCGAAATAATCGGCCACCCTGTTGCCGCAGTTTCGGGCAAGGCGGGCGGTTGACGGAGTAGCTAATCTTTGAAGGCGACAACGATGCAGCAGAAGGCGGCCGGATTCGGGGTGGATTTGGCCTTGGTCCACTACCCGGTCATGAACAAGAATGGCGAGACCATCGGGTCGGCGGTCACCAACCTTGACCTGCATGATATCGCCAGGGCGGCCAGGACCTTCGGGGTGGACAGTCTCTACATCGTCACCCCGTACGAAGATCAGCAGCGGCTGGCGCAGGAGATTATCGATCACTGGCTGACCGGTTACGGCGCCACCTATAACGGCAAGCGGCGCGAGGCCCTTTCCCTGGTGCGTTTATGCAGCACGCTAGCCGAGCTCTACGACCAGCTGACTGAGAAGTGGCAGGTGCGGCCGCTGGTGATTTCGACCTGCGCCAGAGGTCAGGACCGGGAGCTGTCCTATGGGCAGGCAAGGGCGAAGATTCTGGCCGGCGAGCGGGTACTCATCCTGTTCGGTACGGGCTGGGGGCTGGCGCCGGAGGTGTTTGCCGGCGTGGATGCGAGTCTGCCGCCCATTGCCGGCTGCGGGGATTACAACCATCTTTCCGTGCGCTCGGCCGCGGCCATCGTGCTTGATCGGCTGTTGGGCAACCGGCGGTGCGATACAGACGGCGACGGACATGCAGGGAAGTGTCTCTCTTAGTACCTTAGAAATAATATTCTGCGCGTTTTTGGCAGAAAATTATTTCTAAGGTACTTATCCCGTTTATCGGGGTTAGGAGAGAGAAGTGCCGGACCGGCAGTGGTTGCTGGCGGCGGGCAACGGGAAACGCGTTGCTTTGTGTGGAAATTGGAGTACTATGGTGCGGCTTTGCCGCAATGAAGAATGAAGAATGGATAAAGAAAGCCATTCAACTATGAGGCTAACAATACCGGATGAGATGGAGGCATCCTTCGAACGGCGGTGCGCAGGATTGACAGCCGCGGCCTTCGAGAACGAAAGTTTTTATGAGCACAATTATCGATCAGATTGACAGTGAGCAGATGCGTTTTGACATGCCGGCCTACCGGGTTGGCGATACGGTCAAGGTACATATCAGGATCGTCGAGGGCAACAAGGAAAGGGTGCAGATTTTCGAGGGGGTTGTGACCAGCCTCAAGAAAGGGAAAATGGACGCGTCTTTTACCGTGCGCAAGATTTCGCACGGGGTGGGCGTTGAGAAGACATTCCCCACCCATTCGCCCCGCCTGGAAAAGGTCGAAGTCGTTACCCGCGGCAAGGTCCGGCGGGCAAAACTTTACTACCTCAGGGATCTGCGGGGCAAAGCGGCCCGCATTAAAGAAAAGGGCCTCAGGTAGAGAGAGGTTATGCGGCACTCCAGGGTGGTGTTGCCGAAACTTTGGCCTGACCCTGAAGCCGACTCTTTTTCTTTTGAAAGACAGCTGCGCCGGCAGGGGCACGCCGTGATTGCCGGGCTGGACGAGGCCGGCCGCGGTCCGCTGGCCGGCCCGGTGGTCGCTGCCTGTGTCGTTCTGCCCGAGGATTGCAATTACCGGGAGTATGTGGATTCCAAACAGCTTGCACCGGCCGTCCGTGTTCGGCTCCGTCAGGAGCTGGCACGGATACGTGCGGAAGTGGGCATCGGTGTGGTAACCGCAGCGGAGATCGATGCAATCAATATCCTGCAAGCCTCTCTTCTGGCTATGAAACGGGCGGTGGCCTGCCTGCGCCGCCCGCCCGACTTTCTTCTGGTTGACGGGAAATTCAAGGTCCCGATCGCCATCCCGCAGCAGACCCTGATCAAAGGGGAATCAAGAAGCGCTTCGATCGCCGCCGCCTCCATTGTCGCCAAGGTGTTCCGCGATGAGTTGATGGCGTCCTTTCATCAGCAGTTTCCGCTCTATAATTTTTCCGTTAATAAGGGGTATCCCACAGCCGAGCACCGCCGGGCGCTCCGGGAACATGGGCCGTGCGCCATTCATCGGCGGACGTTCAAGGGGGTGGTCTGCGGCGAGGCGGCTGCAGATGACTGAGCAGCGGCTTGCCCTGGGCAAGCAGGGTGAAGATCTGGCCGTGGCCTATCTGCAGAGGCTCGGCTACCGGATCCTGGCCCGCAACTATCGGACCCGGCTTGGTGAGATTGATGTCATTGCCGATGATGGTGGCACCTTGGTCTTTATCGAGGTGAAGAGCAGGGTCGGCACTACCTTTGATCGATCCTACGAGGCGGTCACCGACAGGAAGCAGCGCCAGTTGTCCAAGGTTGCCCTGGAATATACCGCCCGCCATGATCTGCAGGACCGGCCCGCCCGCTTCGACGTGGTCGGGGTTCTGTTCGAGCCGGCCAGGAAACTGGCGCCCGGCCCGGCCCGTGTTGAACTTGTCAAAAACGCTTTTGACCTCTGTTACGGGACGTGATATGAAGAAACCATCGGCCGGGGACTGTGCTTTGTCGTGCTGCATCGGCATAACCATGGGCTGTCCGGTGGGCATCGGGCCGGAGGTTATTCTGAAATTTTTCGCGACCGCCGGGAACATGACCGAGGCGACGGCCGTGGTGCTGGGCGATACCGGCGTGCTGGCCCGTTGCGCCCGGGAACTGGCCCTGGATGTCGAGATTGTCCCCTGGCGCGCCGAGGAACCCCTGCCGGTTCCCCGGCCCGGTCGGGTTCCGGTGCTTGCCCTTTCCCAGCTGCCGGCGGCGTCGCTCGAGTGGGGCAAACCGTCTGCGGCGACCGGCCGGGCCATGGCCGGGTATATCGAGGCGGCGGTACGGCTGACGCAGCAGGGCCGGTTGAGCGCCCTGGTCACGGCGCCGATTGCCAAGTCGGCCCTGCGGCTGGCCGGCTATTCCTTCCCGGGCCATACCGAGATGCTGGCCGATTTATGCGATGCTCCTGATTATGGTATGATGATGGCAGGCGGCCGGCTACGGGTGGTTCTCGCCACTATTCATGTGCCGCTGGCCGCGGTGCCGGCCAGCCTTTCCCGTTCGGATCTCGTCCGGGTCATCCGCTTGGCCGGCCGGTCGCTGCAGAAGGATTTCGGAATTAGCTCACCGCGGATCGCCGTGGCCGGCCTTAATCCCCATGCCGGCGAAGGCGGCATCTTCGGAGTTGAGGAACAGGTTGTGATCGGCCCGGCCATCGAGGAAGCGGCCGCGGCCGGCTGGGTTCTCAGCGGGCCGTGGCCACCGGATACCGTGTTTCACCGGGCCGCGACCGGCGAATTTGATGCAGTGGTCTGCATGTATCACGACCAGGGGCTTATCCCCTTCAAGCTGCTGCATTTCGAGGATGGCGTCAATGTAACGCTGGGACTGCCTTTGGTCAGGACATCGGTGGATCATGGCACGGCCTATGATATTGCCGGCCGAGGGTTGGCGCGGCCGACGAGCCTGGCCGCGGCCTTTGCCATGGCGGTGGCCATCGCCCGGAACAGAAACAGCCGGCAGGGCGCGGAATGAATTCTTGTATGGCGGCTGAGCCGGAAAAGAGACAGCGGGGGGTGTTGATCGCCTTTGAGGGGATCGACGGCACTGGTAAGTCCACCCAGCTTCGTCTGCTGGCAGAGGAACTGCAACGCCGGGGGTATAAGGTGGTGCAGACCCGCGAACCCACTGACGGACCGTTCGGCCGGCGGCTCCGGGAACTGTTTGCCGACCGCCAGTCCATGAGCCGCGAGGCGGAACTGGAACTCTTCATGGCGGATCGTCGCCAGCATGTCGAGGAGGTGATCGGGCCTGCCTTGCGGGACGGCCGGGTGGTCCTCACCGATCGCTACTATTTCTCCACTGCCGCCTACCAGGGGGCTGCCGGATTTGATCCGGACGAGATTATCCGGATGAATGAGCAGTTCGCGCCGGTGCCGGATTTGGTTCTGCTGCTGGTGGCGTCGCCCGCTACGGGGGTTGACCGGATCCGGTGCGGCCGGGGCGAGGCCTTGAATGATTTTGAACAGGAGGAAGGCCTGCAGCGGGTTGCCGCCGTGTTTGATCGCCTGCGCGCCGCCTGTATCGAACGCGTCGATGCATCGCTTTCCATCGATGCGGTGCAGCGGACGGTGCTGGAACTGGTCAACCGTCGGCTGGCAATGGTGGCGCCAGAAGGAGGGGGCTGCGGCCCTGCCTCCGATCAGGAGCTTATTTACGGATAATTCTATTTTGTCATATTTGGAATGAATCCAGGATGCAGGAGTCAGAATTCAGCAAGGAGAAATGAAAAACATGCTTCTGACCAAATTATTCGATGTGTTCTGTCTCCTTGTATGTCTTCTGAATTCCACAATGTGACAACGTAGAAATAAGCTTTAAGAAAAAATTGCCGGGATGGATGTACTTGAGAAAAGCATGCGGCATTCAACCGGAGCTGTGAGGAAAGTTATGAATGGCTTTTGTCTGCAAGGGCGGCGCTGGAACGAAACCGGGAGGTTCTGGTTGGCGATCGGTCTGGTCTTTCTGTGTTCAGCCTGCGCTGGTGTTGGCAAGTCTGCCGCTGAGTCGCCGGTGACTCCGGCTCCCGAGAATGTCCGGGTCGATGAGGCCGCCGGCGAGGTCGACGCCGCCTGCGCCTATTTTTATTTCCTCTGGGGAAAGACCGCGGAGTACGACGAGCGGTACGATGAGGCACTGGAGGCCTTCCAGAAGCTGCTGCTCTGCGATGAACGGCAGGTTGAGGTGCGCCGCACCGTCGCTGTCCTGTTGATCAAGATGAACAGGGATCAGGAGGCGGCTGAATGGCTGGGGAATTATCTTGCCGACCGGCCGGATGATGTCGAGGCGCGTTCTCTGCTGGCCAGGATTTATGCAAGCCAGGGAAAGACGGAAGCCGCCATCAGGTTATTCACCGAAGCGCTGGCGGTTAAAGAGGACGAACAGACCCTGCTGATGCTTGGTTCCATTTTCGCCCAGAATCGACAGCTTGACCGGGCCGAGGAGACCCTGGAGCGGGTTATCAAGTTGAACCAGAACTCCTACATGGGGTATTACAACCTGGCCCGGCTCAACCGGGAACTGAAGCATTACGACCAGGCCGTGGCTGCTTATCAGAAGGCCTTGCAGATCAACTGGTCGGCGGCCCTGGTTTTTGAGATCGCCGATTTTTATGAGGAACAGCGGAATTTTGACGGCGCCATCGCGCTGTACCGGCGGCTTCTCGAGGAAGACGAAACCAATGAATTGGCCAGCGTGCGGTTGATCAACGTCTATCTCGTTGCCGAGCGCACCGCCGAGGCCTTGACCGAGTTGCAGGCCTTTCGCGGAACGCTGACCGATCCCCATCGGCTCGATCTGACCATCGGCCGTATCCTGCTGGGCCGCAAGCAGTATGACCAGGCGATAACCATCTTCACCGCGTTGCTTGGGGCGGAATCCGGCGTGGAACAGGGGCTGGTGCGGTACATGCTGGCGCTGGCCTATCATCAGCAGGGCGATGTGCCTCGGGCCAAGGAACTGCTGGCCACCATCCCGCCCCAGGCCGAGGAGTATGAGGACGGCGTCCTGACCCTGGCCAGGATTTTATGGGAGGAGAAAGATACGGCCGGCGCCATTGACCTGCTCAGAAAGAAGAATGAACACGAGGAGACCAGGCGAATCACCTTCTATGTCGTCCTGGCCACCTATTATCGAGAACTCGAGCAGGTTGCCGCTGGCCGGGCAGTGTTTGACGCAGCCCGGGGGGTTTTTCCCGACAGCGCCGAGTTGTTATACGAGTATGGTATTTTTTTTGAAAAAATCGGTGAGCCGGCGGCCGCTTTAGTCAAGATGCAGGAGGTTCTCAGGATTGACCAGAATAACAGCGCCGCCCTTAACTATATCGGCTACACCTGGGCTGACAGCAACGTAAATCTACCCGAGGCCCTGGTTTACATCAGGCGGGCAGTGGAGCTCAGCCCGGATGATGGCTTCATCCGGGACAGCCTGGGCTGGGTCTATTTCAGGATGGGCGATCTGCCGCGGGCCGCTACCGAGTTGGAGCGCGCCATCAGCCTGACTGGCGAGGATCCGACCATCCATGAGCATCTGGGCGATGTGTATCTGCGGCTTAATAAAATTGACAAGGCGCGCAGCGCCTATGAGAAAGCCAGGGAGTTCTACCAGGAAGAGGAAAAGAAGGAATCGGTCGGTCGCAAACTTGAAGCCCTGGAGCAGCCGAAATGAACAGGTTTGAGAACAGGCCGGGCAGCCGTCCGCTGCTGCCGGGTGTCTTGTTGTGTTGTCTGTTGATCGCCGGTTGCGCCGGCCGGCTGCCGCCGATGACCGATCTCTCCGCCACCGAGAGCGGGGCAGTGGCAGCGGCCTTTGCCGAGGTGCAGGCGCAAGCGCGGCGCTGCGGCCCCTGTTTCGATGCCGAAGTCGAGGCCCAGGTCTCCTTCTCGAATCTGCTCGGCAGCAAGTCCGGCCGTCTGGTCGGTTATCTGCAGGCCATGGCGCCCGCTTCGCTGAAATTTGTCGCGGTCAATCCGCTTGGCCAGCCGCTATTCGTCTTTGTCACGGACGGGCAGCGTTTTCGCAGCCTGATTGTGCTGGAGGCCAGGGAGTATGAGGGGCCGGTGCAATCGGCTCTTTTCCGGAAATATGCGCCGCCGGGTTTTGAACCGGCCGAGGCCTTTGCCTGGCTGAGCGGCTGGCCGGGCGCTTCGGCCGGCATTGTCGCGGTGCGGCGGGCCGTGGCCGAGGAAGGGTACTGGCTTGAGTTGCACCGCGGTTCGGACTCGGCGCAGAGCTACATTCTTTTCGAGCCGAATTCGGGCGAAGTCCGACGGCACATTCTCCAGGATGGCCAGGGCCGGCTGACCATGGACGTCAGCTATGACGGCCAGGCGGCTACCGGTGCCGGGTCGGCGGCCGGTTGCCGGCTGCCGGCCCGGATCACGGTGGCGGCTTTACCCAGCAACGGCAATCTGATCCTGGATCTGAAGGATGTCCTGTTGCCTGAAACGCCGTTCGGTGCGGATGTCTTTGCGGTGGAGTCGCCAGCCGGCTTCCAGAAGATTGTGGTGGAGTGAGCGCGGCTTAGAGCTTATCCACAAATAAGCTTTTCAGGGATTGCGCCGGATTTTGAGACGGATTTGGCCGGGACGATTGAGCAAAACCGCAGTCGTAGCAGCGCTACGTCGAGGATTTTGCGATTGAGGAGCGGCAAAATCCGGCCAAAAGCCGGATGCAAGCACCAAAGTTTTATTTGTGGATAAGCTCTTAGTCAGACTTTGCCTTCCCAGAAGCCGTTGTGTCGTCCTTGGTTTTTTTTTCAAGAATCTGCACGGTGATGGTGTACCGCATATCCTGCTGGGAGAAGGTCTGCTGGATATCGTAGTCGGGACCCGGGGTCAGATCAAGCACGACGCGGAGCATGGGGGATGGGGTGCCGTGGACGCCGAGGCGGATGAGTTGAATCATGCCGCCCTTGATCTCCATCTGCGATTTTACCCCTTCGCCGAGCTTAGTGTTCAAAAAGTCGCAGACTACACGCGGAGCTTCACCCTCGATTCCGAAAATCTTGGGCGACGAAGGCTGGCTGAGAGTGAGGTGGATTTTTTCGATAGTATCCTGGACCTTCTCATAGTCAACCTTTTTAAGCACAAGATCATCCGCGGCCGCGGCACCACTCGGGCCGGTCATCAACAGAAAAAGGCAGGATAGTAAGACAAAAAGGCTGTGTCGCATGATGTTCCCTGACTGTTGAGTTTCCAGGGGAGTTTTATTGTAACTGCTCAGGTTGTTTAGACAATTAGACTGTAGTCTGTTAGCGAGTAACCGATTGGGCAGAAGGTGCAACGCATACAATGCTCTGTCATTTCGTGGTTGCTAATAGACTAAACACCTACAGACTATCCACCTGAGTAGTTACGATTTTTATAACTTCAAAAGTAACCGGAGGTTGCCGGGCTGTCAATGTTTTCCAGGTGGCAACGGACCGATGGGCAAGAGGGCAGGGTGGCTGTGGACGATTTTGAAAGGTTGTTTCCGTTTGTCCGTAAACCGAGCAGATATCTCGGCAACGAGTTCAATGTGGTCCGGAAGCCGTGGCAAGAGACCGAGGTGCGGCTGGCACTCATTTTTCCCGATCTGTATGAGATTGGCATGTCGCATTACGGGCTACAGGTTCTCTATCATGTTGTCAACACCACGGCTGGCCTTTTAGCCGAAAGGGTGTATGCGCCAGATCTTGACCTGGAGAACATGCTGCGCCGTGAGCGGCTTTCGATGTTCTCTCTTGAGTCGCGCCGGCCGTTGCGTGATTTTGACGTGCTTGGTTTTACCCTGCCCTATGAACTCAGCTATACCAATATTCTGACCATTCTTGAACTAAGCGGCATCCCCTGGCGGGCTAAGGACCGGGATAGTTCCCAGCCACTGGTGATCGGCGGCGGCTCCGGCAGCTTTAATCCAGAGCCGGTGGCGGATTTTTTGGATGCCATTCTGCTGGGCGACGGCGAGGAGGCCATCCTC